>Ga0302133_10000226_pt1 | contig 33684 bp, 24 predicted proteins | sample CB9_331_MG_FD_203121 | JGI IMG/M metagenome (GOLD analysis project Ga0302133, IMG submission 203121) | Marine microbial communities from Western Arctic Ocean, Canada - CB9_33.1 | ecosystem: Environmental > Aquatic > Marine > Oceanic | place: Canada: Western Arctic Ocean | collected 2017-09-19 | reverse complement strand
TCTTAGCATCACCCATCGGGTTCCCTGGTTCGCATGGCATGAATTGGCAGAATACCCTTGTTTTGCAGGGGCACTGCGCAAATCTTGTGCCAAAGCTAAGGAAGTCATCTGGGGAATGCGGGCTAATTCAATGACTGCCGTAGGAACTCACCTTGAACGACTCGCCCAAGACCGGACATTTGCACGAAGCCAGCTACGAAGTGACATCGTCACACACAATCGACTTTTCGCAAGATGACCTGCCGGCCGTGTTGGCAACGCCGTGGCTCATCTGGTTTCTCGAACAGACGGCGTTGGAGTTGATGCTGCCGTTTCTCGAAGAGGGGGAAATCACCGTCGGCACGCAGGTTGACGTCGAACACCTGGCGCCGACTCCCTGTGGCGATACGGTCACCTGTCGAGCACGCGTCGTTCACGCCGATGGCCCGACGATTACATTCCAGGTGGAAGCAAGCGATCGGCACGAAATAATTTCCAAAGGACTCCACAAACGCCGGGTCGTGTCGGCCGCTCGTCTCGGAGCACGGGTGACCAAAAAGGCGCAGGGCTGAAAACCGCAACGATTTCTGCGACACTGACTGACGATTCAATCAACCAGAAGACTCAAATTCAACCAGCAACACACAGCGGAGAAACGAACACACATGATTCACGTCATAGCCACCATCGAATTGGAACCCGGTCGAAGAGACGATTTTCTGGTTGAGTTCCACAAAATCGTCGCTGACGTGCGGAACGAGGCCGGCTGCATCGCGTACGGTCCCACAATCGACACCCAGACTGATATCGAAGCACAACAGCAGAAGGGCAGCGACGTTGTGACCGTTGTCGAGCAATGGGACGACATCGATACCCTCAAAGCGCATTCGGTCGCCCCGCACATGCTGGAGTATCGCCCCAAAGTGAAGGACATGGTGCGGCAAATGACGCTGCACATTCTGGAACCCGCGTAACACCGCAGCGCTCGGTTCACTCAGATTATTGACATCGCGCTACATAACTCTCGGGCGACGGCCCGTGGGACCGAACGGCTAGCAGCCCGTTGAAAAACAAAAAACATAGTAACCCGAAGCGTAAGCGAGGCCGTGTGCTCCAGGGAAACGACAACTCGAATCACCTCGCTAACGCTTCGGGTTACTTTTTCAACGAACGGCTAGTGTACCCAACCGAGGAATCACACCATGAAGACATTCTCTCAACTCGGCGTCACCGCCGCAGTCGTTGCCGCGTTAGTCGGTCTGCGACAGTTTAACTTTTCCGACGATGCAGCGATCGCGCCGGCCGATGAAACGCAACTCGCGGTCGCAACACAAACGATTGTTGTTGCACAGGCCGCAACGTCAGCCGTTCCCCCCGATGACGGCAAGCTACGAATCATTTGTTTCGGAGCACATCCCGACGACGCCGAGTACAAAAACGGCGGCACGGCGGCCAAATGGGCGAAGCTTGGCCATCACGTCAAACTGGTCTCGGTGACCAACGGCGACATCGGACACTGGAACATGGCCGGCGGCGCGCTGGCACAAAGGCGAACAGCCGAAGTGAAACGCGCGGGAAAAATCCTCGGCGTGACGACCGAGGTCCTCGATATTCACGACGGCGAACTGGAACCGACGCTGGAATACCGCCGCAAGATCACTCGACTGATTCGCGATTGGCAGGCCGACATTGTGATTGCTCATCGGCCGTGGGACTATCATCCCGATCACCGATACGTCGGCGTGCTGGTTCAGGATGCAGCCTTCATGGTTACCGTCCCCTACTTCTGCCCCGACACGCCTACGCTGAAACGGAACCCGATCTTTCTCTATTCGAGCGACCGATTCCAGAAACCGTACCCGTTTCAGGCCGACATTGCCGTTGCCGTCGATGACGTGTTTGAGCAGAAGATTGACGCAGTGAGCGAACTGGTTTCGCAAGCTTTTGAAGGTGGGGCCGGCGGCAGCGAAGAACGGCTCAGCCGAGTTCCGCCCGAGGCAGACACGAAGGGACGCCGTGCATGGTTGAAGGTACGATGGATGCGACGACAATCGAGCGAAGCGACCAAATACCGCGAAGCGCTCATTCGTTGGTACGGCGAAGAACGCGGCCGCGCCTTCAAGTACGCAGAAGCTTTCGAGATTTGTGAATACGGTCGCCAACCCAATAACGAAGAATTACGGAAACTGTTTCCGTTCTTCGATTAACGTGGCGTCGAACCAGCCCGCAGCGCGAGCAAGGGTTTGAACTGAAAACGTGACCGAAACCCCTTGCTTGCGCGGGGGGCTGGTGAACCTTTTATCTATAAGTTCACGATACATTAAAGGCAAAACGATGCGCATCGCCTGCGGTGGAATTCAGCACGAGACGAACACCTTCGCCACGACACCGACCACGTTGGCCGACTTTGAACGCGATAGCGGCTGTGGACCGGATTTTCTGGGTGGCGAGACGCTTGTCTCGCTTTACCGGAACACCGGCACGATCCACGGCGGTTATCTCGATGCCGCCAGTTCCGATTCCGACATCGAATTGCTGCCGCTACTGTGCGTGCGGGCACAACCTGCCGGCCGCGTGACGCAGGATGCCTACCGGACTTTGCGCGATCTGTTTCTGTCTCGCCTCGGTGAGGTCGGCGCGGTTGATGGCGTGATGCTCGACTTGCATGGGGCGATGGTCAACGAGGATGACGAAGACGCCGAAGGCGCGTTTCTGGCTGCTGTCCGCGAAGTTGTCGGACCAACCATCCCCGTTTTCGTCACACTCGACTATCATGCCAACATCACGCAGCGGATGGCGGATTTGGCTGATGTGATCATCGGCTACGATACCTATCCGCACGTCGATATGCGGGAACGCGGAGCCGAAGCGATCGAACTGCTGGCGCGAACGATCCGCGGTGAGGTGCAGCCGGTTCAGGCGTTTCGGCAATTGCCGCTGCTGACGATGCCGCCCATGCAATGCACATTGCGGCAACCGATGCAGGAATTGATCGAAGAACTACATCGATTGGAATCGGAGCCAGGCGTGTTGACGGCGACTGTATCGATGGGATTCCCCTTCGCCGACATCCACGATGCCGGCGTCTCGGTGCTGGTGACAACCGACGGCGATGAATCGCTTGCAGCGGAGAAGGTGGAATCGTTCGCCGAACGCGTCTGGTCGCTCCGCGATGAGCTCCAGCCAAATCTGGTAACAATTGAAGAGACGATACGGCTGGCGAACGAACGAAGCGACGGACTGGTGATCTTTGCCGACGGTTCCGATAACCCCGGCGGCGGTGCGCCCTGCGATGGCACCGTCGCGCTGCGAGCTTTGATCGATGCCGATTTCCAGGGCGCGGTGGTCGGCATTCTCTGCGACCCGGAAACGGTGGAACAGGCGCACCGGGCAGGTGTTGGAAATCGTATCGAGGCACGCATTGGTGGCAAGACCGACAACCGGCACGGCGAACCGATGGTCACATCCGCGTATGTTCGCACGCTTGGTGATGGCGAGTTCATTCATCACGGACCGATGAATCGCGGGCTGATCGGGCATTTTGGTCGAACGGCCGTGCTGGTCATCGGCGGCGTGGAAGTTGTGGTCGCAGAGCATCGCAAGCAGTTGCTCGACGCGGAAATGCTGCGCAGCGTTGGCATCTCCCCGGAGCGAAAGCGTTTGCTGGTCGTTAAGAGCGCGGTCCACTTTCGCGCCGATCTGGGACCATTGGCCGCCGCCATTTACGATGCCGACACGCCGGGCATCCATCGTCCGGATTTTGTCGGATTCGACTATCAGCACGTACGCCGACCGATTTATCCGCTCGATTCTAACGCGACGCCCTAGACGCGCCGCAGAGTCACTTGCCGCGCGACGCACGGCGAGCCATGATGTGGGTCGTCATTACCCGCCTTTTGTTCGCCCCGCCTCAGCAGCTCCAAACGATGTCTTCGTCCCGATACCTGCCAATTATCTGTCTGGCGTTGACGCACACGCTCGTCGATACCTGTGCCCTGTTGGTGGCGCCGTTGTGGCCCGAACTCGAGCAGACGTATCAGCTGGGGGCGGTCGGCCTGTCAGTCGTGTTTATCGTGCAGTCGCTACCGACTTCGATCAGCCAGTTGGTATTCGGCTACTTTCGCGATCGTCGGCCATTACCCGTGCTGTTGTTGTTGGGGCCTGTGGGGGCTGTGTTGCTGACGCTGCTGGGAGTCGCGCCGAACCTGGCCATGTTATGCGCCGTGATGGTACTCGGCGGAATTTGCGTCGGGGCCTTTCATCCGGAAGCGGCAGTCGCCGCAGGCCGCATGTTGCCCGAAGAGAGAACACGCGGCGTTTCGATCTTCATGTTGGGAGGCTCGCTTGGATTAGGATTGGGACCGCTGCTCGGCGGTATTCTCGGAACCGACGGTTTGATTTACGTTGCGCCGTTCGTGCTGCTTGCCATCTTAGCGCTGCGGCGAGTTGGTCGGTTGGATGTTACAGCCGCCGCACCGGTACAGTCCGGACCGAAACCCACTCTGCATGAAATGCTGGAGGGCCGTTTGTTTCTGGCCGTGTTTCTCTTGCTGATTTGCGCATTACGGCTTGTGCCCAACATGGCTTTCGACAAAGTCCTGTCGTTCGTGTTGCACGATCGCGGCTACAGCAGGCCCCAAATTGGATTGAGCCAAACGCTGCTGTTGGGGTCTGCCGGAGTCGGAGCCTGGCTGATGGTCTGGCGATTTCGCGCGGGCTGGGAACGAGCGTTCTTGATCGGATGTCCGTTGATGGGCATTCCTTTGATGCTTGCAATGGGATACTCAGACTGCCCGACGTGGTTGCTGTTGGCGTTGTTGGTACCCTCGGGAATCATTTTATGGGGAACGATGCCGGCTATGGTCTCGTATTCCCAACAATTATTTCCCAGTGGGGCGGGCGTCGCATCGGCCATTACGATGGGCCTCGCCTGGGGCGTCGGCGGGTTGATACAGGCCCCGATAACTGCCTGGTTTCAGAAAGCCGGCATGCCTCAGCAGGCGTTCTACGCATACATTCCCTGCCTGGCGCTTGCCGGGCTGGGCGCGTGGTTCCTTCCAGTGGTCGGCACGGCAAGTCATACGGTAAAGGCCGCAGCCGACTCGCCAACACCCGTCGCTGAATGAATCTGACGCACAAATTCCGTATCTCCTTTTTTATGAATGGGTTGCGTCAAATGCCTTGGGCGAATCCCATTGACATCCCGGAGTGTTTTGATATATTAAACGCTCGGTTGTGGCTGAAATCCTCGTTCCCAGCCCTTCCCTGCTCCGAAGACAAATAATACGGCAACCAACGAGTCGGAAAATTCTGGTTGCCACTCGCGATCCCAGTGATGCACCTTCATCGACAATAGAGGGCCTGACGATGCTTACCATTTACGGGTCGAAGAGCAAACGGGAATCCGGCTTTTGCGATCGCCTGCCACGACGTGCATTTTTGCAAATCGGCGGCCTGGCGTTCGGCGGTTTGACGCTGCCGCAGTTACTGCGTGCTGAAGCCGAATCAGGGCGTCGCTCGAAGCACAAAGCCGTCATCATGATTTTTCTGCCGGGCGGTCCGTCGCACCAGGATATGTGGGACATCAAAGTCGATGCGCCGAAGGAAATTCGCGGAGAGTTCCAGCCGATCCAGACGAAAGTTCCCGGTATCGAAATCTGCGAGCAGTTTCCGTTAATCGCCGGGATGGCCGACAAGTTTGCTTTCATTCGATCGGTCGTCGGTGCCGGTGGTTCGCACTACGCATTTCAATGCCTGACCGGACGAGACACTCGCAATCAACCGGCGGGTGGCTGGCCTGCATTGGGATCCGTTCTCTCGAAGACGTTCGGTCCGGTCGATCGCGCGATTCCGCCGTTTGTTGGTCTGTCGCCGTCGATGGGACACAAGCCCTGGTCGGATGCGGGGCAGCCCGGTTTTCTGGGAGTGGCTCACGCGCCGTTCAAGCCAAACGGCGAAGGCCGCGAGGACATGACGCTCAACGGCATCACTCTCGATCGACTATCGGATCGCAAGAGCGTTCTGAAATCACTCGACCGTTTCCGCAGTGACGTCGATACATCGGGAGTGATGGACGGCGTCGATGCCTTCACACAACAGGCGTTCGGCATCTTAACATCGAGTCGATTGGCCGAGGCGCTCGACCTCGAAAAGGAAGATCCAAAACTGCGCGACCGCTATGGTCGCGGTTCGGCAAAGAAACAAGCCGACGGCGGCCCGAAACTGCTCGACGACTTCCTCACAGCGCGACGGTTGGTCGAGGCCGGTGTTCGCTGCGTGACGTTGGGCTTCAGTCGTTGGGACTGGCACGGCGGCAACTTCAATCGCGGCCGTCAGGATTTTCCGATGCTCGATCAGGGCGTGAGCGCACTTGTGGAAGACCTCGAGCGCCGCGACATGCTCGACGACGTGACGGTGATTGTGTGGGGGGAATTCGGGCGCACGCCGAAGATTAACGCCAATGCCGGCCGCGATCATTGGCCGCGCGTTTCGTGTGCGTTGATGGCGGGCGGCGGGATGACCACCGGACAGGTCATCGGTTCCACCAACCGTCTCGGCGAGTACGCAGAGGATCGGCCGGTCCATTTTCAGGAAATCCATGCGACGTTGTATAAGAATCTGGGGATTGATGTTCGACACACAACGATTCCCGATCTGCAGGGCCGTCCGCGATTCCTGGTCGATAACGACGACTACCAGCTCCTGCCGGAACTGGCATGACCAACGGGGTTTCATCGCAGGAACCAGAAAACTCCTCCGAAGCGCATGAAAAGTCGATCCGCACCGCACGACTCACACGCACGGAGTTGCGGCGCCGGCTGTGGCACATGGCCCCTGGACTTCTGCCATTCCTGATGTGGTACTTCCCACATCGCGACCCCATCTCACCGACAATGCGCGGCATCATGGTGGCCGTGGTGTTCGGGTTGGCGATTGGAATCTTCGCCGGTTATCGCCGCATTCAACGGCGGGGTGAATCGAACCAGCGACTGGCGGCTGTTGCCGGGTATGCCGCCAGCGTGCTGTTGACGCTGATCGCCTTTCCGGGCGATGCCGAGTTGGGGCTGACGGTACTCGCAATCCTCGCCTTCGGCGACGGTTCGGCAACGCTTGGCGGGCTGTTGATTGGCGGGCCGAAACTTCCCTGGAATCGCAACAAAACGGTGTCCGGACTCGTCTGTTTTCTCGTCGTCGGTGGAGCGATAGCGTCGCTCATCTACTGGGGCGAAACACAGATGAATCCCGAAGCGGTTGAGCCGAAGGCGACAATTCGAGCAGCCATGTTCTGTGGCGGTATGGCTGCGCTGTTGGCAGCGCTGGCCGAATCGATCCCATCGCGAATCAACGACAACATCCGCGTCGGCGCCGTCGCAGCCGCCACCGTTGTGATAACGCACGCAGCGATCGTCGGCGGTTCTTGAAACACGAAATGCTGGCTCACCGGTTCCGGTAATTGAGAATCGACGCAAAGCTACGCCATCTCATGCGCGACATAGGCGTCAATCACGCGTTGTTCGCCCTGTTCGCCGGATCGGGAGTTGCCGTGCTCCATTCCCAGCAGTCCGTCAAAACGTTTCGACGCAATGTGCCGAAAAACGCTACAAAAATCGATCTGTCCGGTTCCCGGTTCTTTGCGTCCGGGATTGTCGCCCACCTGAAAATACGCGATCTCGTCCCAGCACTCTTCGATGTTCGAGATCAGTCGGCCAGACGAAGTCGGTTGATCGGCCACATCGAACAATAACTTGCACGCAGGACTATCAACAGCGCGGCAGATGCGCCGGGCTTGCGATGTGCTTCGCAGGAACATGTCGGCCCGATTCAGCGGTTCGAGAATCATCACGCGATTGTCGCGCTCGCAAAGATCGGCACACCGCTTTAGTAACTCAACAGCATGAGCCGTTTGTTGCTTTGCCGGAAGCCGGTCGTCAATCTTACCCGGCACCACAATCATCCAGCGGGCGTCCATCTGCCGTGCAACTGCAAGCGACTTCTGCACGTCGAAGAGAACTTGCGACTGCAAGTGTTTTCGTCCGGAAGTGAATGTCGGACGGCCGAAATCGGCCGTCGCGATAAACGCCCCCATCGTCATGCCACGGCGATCCATCTCCGCGCGGACTTGCTGTCGCCATTGTTTCGGTTGGTCTCTAAGAACGTTGTCCTGCAGTGACCGAAATCCCTGGCCGGCCATGAAATCGATTTGATCCACTAGATCGTCACCCGCGAGATTTCGGAACATGCCGAAATGCGGTGCATAGTTGAGGCGAAACCGACCTGGCATTTTGGCGTCGGCGCGTTGTGGCGACAGCCCCGCTGTCAGCGCGACTCCGCCTGCCAAGCCGGTTGTCAGAAAATCCCGTCGATTCATTACGACTGTCCCGCACAAGTTCCGATACGCAAACTCCGTTAGCGAATCGGGCTTCAATAATCTGATTTCAACATTGCGACAGTTCCAACATCGCATCAGGGGGTTTACACCCCCTGCTCGCCTTCTCTATCCACTATCTACTATCCACCAACCTTATTCAAATTTCTTCCACAAGTCTTCGAACATCTCCGCGAACGGATCGATAAATCGGCGGTCGCCGGTGATGATAAAATTCTCTTCGTTGCGATTGGCCGCCGAGCGCGTCCAGTTGTAACTGCCGGTCAATAGCAGTGAGCGGTCGAAGATTGCAAACTTGTGGTGCATGTGGTTCTCCGATTGATCGATTCGCACGTCGATGCCGGCAGCGGAAAGTCTGTCAATATCCGAACCACGGTCGCCCGACTTGTCGTCGTCGGAGATGATCTGCACCTTCACCTTACGGCGGTGCGCATCGAGGATTGCCGACGCCAACCGGTCGTCGGTGATGGTGAACACGCAAATCTCGACAGAGATCTTGGCGCGTGAAAGCAACTGCTGAATTCTGCGGGGACAGTCGTCCGATGGGCTGAAGTGGGACTCGGCCCGCACGGATTTTTGATCGTTGCCGCCATGCTGTTCCAGCAGTTTAATTACACTTTCCAGCCATTCGAGCATCGTGGTCCGATCGGTTTGTTCAACCGCTTCGCGGGCGAGGTCAAATGCCATCGCCCGATAGACCGAGAGGTCGTGTTCGGTCGGCTCGATGTGATCGAGAATTTGATTGAGTGCCGACCGCTCGCCGCGGGAAAGCCGAAAGTCATCGAGCGTCTGGGCCAGCATGTTGCGGATTTGTTGCGGCTGCATGATTTTTTCCTTTGTATAGATACACAACACTGGAGCAAGCCGATTTAGTCGGCGGGCTTGCCCGGCGTGGACCAGATCGATGTTCCGACGTCACGCCCCGCAAGCGGGACGGCTAAATGTGCAATTCAAGAAACCCGGTTTTTTGGAAAAACCGGGTTTCTGGCCGTGAGCAAACTAATGCACGCGCATGCCCGGTTTGGCTCCGCTATCGGGGCGCAGGACGTAGATGTCTTCGCCGCCGGGACCGGACGCAAGTACCATACCTTCGCTCACGCCGAACCGCATCTTTCGCGGAGCAAGATTAGCGCAGCAGACGACGAGTTGTCCCAACAGGTCTTCGGGATCGTAAACGCCCTTAATGCCGGCAAACACGCTACGAGTGACGTCGCCCCCCAACGAGAGCTTCAGGCCGAGCAACTTGTCGGCCCCTTCAACATGGCCGGCTTCGATGACGCGGGCAATCCGCATGTCAACTTTCATAAAGTCGTCGAACGTGCACTCGGTTTCGGTCAACGGCTCTTTCTCGAGCGGCTCGGGACCGTCGTTGAATTGGACATTGACGCTAGATGCGACGTCTGCTTGGGTTTCTTTCGATTCTTCTATCATAGCTTGAACCTGTTTCTCCTCGACTCGTTTCATCATGTGTTGAAATTTGTTAACCGGCGTACCCAGCAACGGGGTTTGCGACTTTTCCCAGTCACCCGGTCCAATCGGATCGTTCAATAACTCCGCAGTCTGCTTGGCCAATCCCGGCAGCACGGGCGCAAGATAGATCGCCACCTGGCGGAAGAGGTTGAGCGCGACCGTGCAGATGTCGCGCAGTTCGTCCTGCTTCTTGGGGTCTTTACGTAGCTTCCACGGCTCGCGGTCTTCCACGTACTTATTCGCCCGGTCACACAGCATCATCACTTCGCGCATCGCGGCGGCGTAGTCGCAGTTCTCATAATGCCCGGCAATCTTCTCGCCCGCATCGGCCGCCTGTTGGAATAACCCGCCGTCGTCGGGATACGCATCGGACAGATTTCCGTCTTGAACAAACTTCGCACTCCGACTGGCGATGTTCACAGCTTTTCCGACAAGGTCGGAATCGACTTTCGCCTTGAATTCATCCAGGTTCAAGTCGAGATCATCCAACCGCGAGCCGAGTTTCGAGGCGTAGTAATATCGCAGATGGGCCGGGTCGAGATGCTTCAGGTACGTCGAAGCCATGACGAACGTGCCTTGCGACTTTGACATCTTTTCGCCGCCGACGGTCAGAAAGCCGTGAATGTGAACTTTCTCGGGCAAGTTGAACCCGGCCGTCTTGAGCATGCCCGGCCAAAACAGTGTGTGGAAATAGGTGATGTCCTTGCCGATGAAATGATGGATCTCCGTCTCGGGACTCCGCCACCAATCGTCGAGTTTCTCGTTGTTCTTATCACACCACTGCTTGGTCGAAGCGATGTAGCCAATCGGCGCATCGAACCAGACGTACCAGTAATTGCCGGGGCTGTCGGGAATCTCGAATCCGAAATACGGTCCCGGACGGGAGATGTCCCAGTCACGTAGCGGTTCGTGCAGAAAGTGTCCCTTCAAGTAATTAGCCACTTCTGTCTGCAGGTGATCGCCGCTCAACGCCCAGTCGTTCAGGAACTCGTGAAGCTGTTCGAGTTCGATGAAGAGATGGTTCTGCGAGCGAATCTCCGGCGTCGCGCCGCTCAATGTGCTGATTGGGTCGATCAACTCGGCCGGGCTGTAATGGTGGCCGCACTTTGAGCAGTTGTCTCCGGGTTGATCGGGTGACTCGCATTTCGGACAGGTGCCGCGCACAAATCGGTCGGCCAGAAACGTGCCTTCAACCGGATCGAAAAGTTGTTCGACGTCTTTTTCTTTGACCAGACCGGCCTGACGAATTGCCGACCAGATTTCGGCGCACAGTTCGCGGTTCTCTGTGCTGTTGGTGCTGCCGAAGTTATCGAATTCGATGCCGAAGCCGGCGAAGTCGCGTTCGTGGGCGGCCTGCATTTCGGCGATGAGTTTGTCTTCGCTGCGGCCTTCCTGCCGCGCGCGGATCATAATCGCCGTGCCATGCGTGTCGTCGGCACAAATGTAAATGCAGCGATGTCCGCGCAGCTTCTGAAAGCGGACCCAGATATCGGTCTGCAGATATTCGACCAGATGGCCGAGGTGGACGTGACCGTTGGCGTATGGCAACGCCGCGGTCACGAGAATTCTACGCTGCGTCATGAAAACTCCATCATTTCGTTCTTGATCGTTTAGCCGCGCCCCAACGGGAAGCGCTCCCCGCTGGGTCGCGGCTAAACGTTATTCGCGCGTCTCACGCTTGTGGTTCGGTCATGCTGTAGGGGTCGAGGGCCTCTTTGAGGACATCGGGCGGCAGGATTTCCTGTTCTTCGCAGAGTTCGCGAATTGTCTTGCCGGTTTTAAAGGCTTCTTTCGCGAGTGCCGAGGCTTTTTCGTAGCCGATGTGCGGGTTGAGGCTGGTGACCATCGACAGACTTTTTTCGACGGCCGACTCGCACGCTTCTTCGTTGGCCTGCATTTCCAGGACACAGAAATCGACGAACGCGTTCACGCAACTTGAAATCAACGCGATGCTTTCGAGCGTGGTCTGCCCCATCACGGGCATCATAATGTTCAACTGGAATTGACCGCCGGCTGCGCCGCACATGGCGATGGTTTGATCGTTGCCCATTACGCGGGCGGTGACCTGCAGCATGCTTTCACACATCACCGGATTCACCTTGCCCGGCATGATCGAACTGCCCGGTTGCAGGTCGGGGATTTTGACTTCATAGAAACCGCATCGCGGTCCCGAGCCGAGCCAACGGATATTGTTGGCGACGTTAAACAACGTCGAGGCGACCGCTCGGATTTGTCCGTGACATTCGACCAATCCGTCGCGTTGTGCGTTCCCTTCAAAATGGTTGACCGCTTCGATGAAGGGGATGCTGGTTTGGTTTGCCAATTCGGCCGAGACGCGGTTGCCGAATTCGGGGTGCGTGTTGATGCCGGATCCAACGGCTGTTCCGCCGACGGGTAATTCGAGAACCGCTTGCACGGCCCGTTGTGCGCGTTCAATGGACAATGCAATCTGGCGGGCGAATGCACCGAACTCCTGGCCCAATCGCAGTGGCGTGGCATCGGCCAGATGCGTGCGACCGATCTTGATGATCTTGTCCCACTCTTCGGCCTTGTTACTGAGTTCGTCGGCGAATCGCGTCAGCGCGGGAATCAGTTCCTCGGAAATTGTCGTTGCGACGGCGACGTGAATGGCCGTCGGGAAAGTGTCGTTGGTACTTTGCCCCATGTTGACGTGATCGTTGGGATGCACCGGTTTGTCGGGACTGAATCGGTCGCCGCCCAACAATTCAATGGCGCGGTTGGCGATCACCTCGTTGACGTTCATGTTGCTCGAGGTTCCCGAACCAGTCTGAAAGACATCGATGGGGAATTGATCGTCGAGCTTACCGGCTGCGACATCGCGTGCCGCGTTCATCAGAGCTTCCACCTGTTGATCGTTGAGCGGGCTCTTGCCCGTGCCGGTAAGTTTTCCCAAGTCACGGTTGGCAACAGCACAAGCCGACTTCACCTGTCCCATAGCGTGAATGAGCGCGGGTGGCAGCGTCCAGCCGGAGATCGGAAAATTCTCAACGGCCCGCTGTGTTTGCGCGCCGTAATACGCCTGCGCGGGGACTTTAACTTCGCCCATCGAATCACGTTCGGTGCGGTGTTCGGTCATGACGTCGAATCCTGTTGAGATTTGCGCGGGTTCGGCAACTTTGGGTGTACTAGGCGATTGCGTGCGGTCGCCGTTTCGAGGGGGATATGCATGCAGTCGCCGTTCGCTGGAACGATCATAACAATTTGAGCTTTCCGAACAACGAACGAGTGCCTGGATCTGCGGTTTGTCGCGGAAGGGGCTGCAATGAGTTCTTGCCCCTGGAGTGGAGAGCAAATGCGTGTCAGTTTGTCGTCGATTCCATTTGCGCTGGCGCAACCGGCATCCCTAGAATGCACTGCGACATTGAAATTCTTACAACATTTCGATCACATCCCGCAGCTGAGAGAGTCTCTTTGTGGAGTTGCAACTGATGCGTAACATGCACTTGCTAAACAGTTTGTGGCGTGCTGAGCATCGACCAGTTCAAAAAACATCAGGTTTCACCCAAATTGGACTCAAGTTTGCTCCTACGGCATTTGTTCGGCATGGATTGCTGAATGACTTCTTCGCCACATAAGATTTCCTACCAAATAACACGGCTGCAACCAGGAGAGAAAGAGCATGGATGCTCGTCTGCTGAAAGCTGCGATTCTGATTTCGACATTCACCTCGCTCGGTGCGACCTACCGCACGCCGAATTTTGTCGTCAATGCTCCAACCGCAGAGGCGGCCGAAAAGGTGGGGCGGACGGCCGAGCATTTCCGCAGTGAATTGGCCGTTGCCTGGCTCGGCCACGAATTGCCTCACTGGTACCACCCTTGCCCCATCAAGGTGAAGGTGGGTCAGATTGGAGCCGGCGGTTCGACAACCTTTTCATTCGATCGCGGCTCGGTATTCGGTTGGAGGATGAAAGTGCAGGGTTCGCTGGAGCGCATTCTTGATAGTGTGATTCCTCACGAAGTTTCGCACACCATTTTCGCCAGCCACTTTCGCCGCCCCCTGCCCCGTTGGGCCGACGAAGGCGCAGCGACGCTGATCGAACATTCTTCCGAGCGACGCCGCCAGCACATGGTGTTGAAACAGGTTTGGAACACCAAGCGGCGAATGTCGCTGAGAAAGCTGATGTCGATCAAGGAGTACCCGCGCGAGATGCAGAGCGTGCTGACGTTGTATGCACAAGGTTACTCGCTGGCCGATTTTCTCGTGCAGGCAGGTGGTAAGAAACGATATCTCAAATTCCTGAACGACGCGCATCGAAGCAACTGGGACGCAGCGCTACGGCAGAATTATGACGTCAATACTGTTGAAGAGTTGGAAACACGCTGGACGGGTTGGGTTGTCGCCGGCAGTCCACCGATCAACTTGCCTAAGGGGCAAAAGTTGGCTGCCACGTCGACACCGAAAGATCCCAAGGCCCCGGTCATTCGATCGCAGAGTCCCGATGCCGTCAACTCAAAGGGGCGGCTTGCGGGGATCGATCGCGGGATTCGACGCGGAAGGGGTTTGACTGCTCCCAATCCCGCACCGAACCGAAAACCGAAGGTCGTCGTCGCTGCGGCATCGTCAAAACGTGGAGCGACGTCGCCGTTCACGGCGGCTCAAGTGCAGGCGATTAACGATGGTTGGGTACCGGTCGCTGGACCACGACTTGCACGGCCCGCACCGCTGGCGATGAAAATGCCGGCTTCGGCCACCGCCAATCGTCGGATCCGAACATCAACCAACGAAAGCGGCACGGTGAGGGTTCGGCTCCCGCAATAGCCGAACGCGCGATAGACTGTCGGACCTCCGATGGACCCAAAAACGTCTCCCCTCTCTCCCCACTGGGTAGGCTAATCGGATACGACAATTTCAGCTGTCGCCCCTCATCGACGGGCCGTCGGATTCCCACTCCGGCGGCCCGTTTTCGTTGCGTCAGTTCAGGGTCGGGTTTTTGTGCCACATGTTGGACGTATCGGAACGCATCCGCATAGACATGTCTGGGTTGTCATCGCTCAGGCAACAAACCACGCATCGACGCCCGGCACGTATCCGCGTGACAGTATCTGCGGTTGGATCAGCGTGCGGGCGTTCTCGGCTCCGACGGCAATGATCAGCGGTGTGCCATCGGCGGCGGGCATGTCCGTGGGATGTGAGATCCGAACGCCGTGGACTTGGTTGTTGACCTTACGTTTGTTGATGTCGTAGCCGCGACGGACGTTAATGTTCTGAGTTTGTAGCCAGCGCAACCAGGGTTTCCCCGTTTCTCCGGCGCCCCACAGATCGACGCAACGGACATCGCGCAGCGGGCCGGCAAGCAGATGTGATTGTCGACAACGCATAAAAGCATCCAAAGTGTAGCGAGAGTCGGTTCGCGTCAGTCTGCGAGGATGGTCGGTCCAATCGAACAGGACTTCATTCACCTTGCCGAACCGCATTTCCTGAGCGGCAGCCCGCAGCATCAATTCGTAATCTTCGGGAACATCACTGTCGCGAAATCCCAATTCGAAGTAACTGCGTCGCGCCAGAATTGTCGGATTGACCAATGGAAACTCGACGAAGCGGAGTGCGGAAATCTGTTCGCCATCTTTGGTCTCTTCGTTGATCCACCGTTCGTATCGGTTCATCGAAAGGGATATGCTGCTCAGTTCATTCAAGATGCGGACCTGGCATCCCACGACGTCGAGATTCTGTTTGTGAAGCAGCAGGAGTTGTTTTCGCAGCCGCTGGGGGTACGAGAAATCGTCGGCATCCATTCGCGCGATAATTGGCGCAACGGCCAACTGGGTTGCGACATTTGTTGCGACGGCAACACCACGATGCTCGCGTTGAAGGAGCCTTAAACGTGGGTCGCGAATTTCTCGGACAAGGGCGGCCGTCTCATCGGTCGAGCCGTCGTCAACGACAATCAATTCGATCTCGTGCAATGTCTGGTCGAGGATCGAACGCACGGCGCGAGCGATTGTCTGGCCGCCATTGAAAACCGGCAGAACAACGGAAACTTCAGGCATGTCTTGTCCGCTGGATTCACTCCGAAGTGGATGACGACAACGGTGCCAGTCTCCAACCACCGATGTGGATCATTCCCGGCTTCGGACCGGGAAGTTTCTCGCCCGTGATACGTTCAATCGACCAACGACAGGCCATCCCGACTGGCGATGAGTCGGCTTCCTCGCCGTAGAAACGCCGAAGGACATCCACCGCTGCGGTCGCCTTCATCCGCCCCATTGAGATGGCGGACATGGCACGAACGTAATCATCCTCCGGGAAAAACGGATTCACATCAGAAAGTCGCCCTTTCAGCAATTCGACCAATTCACTACGACGATCGCCTACGTCAATGTGTCCCAATGCCCAAATTGCGGCCACACGTTCGCGTACGAAAAACGGCGAATCTTTGGGGATGGGCCGCCACAGCACATCGGTGGCTGGCTGGTACTTTCGCTGCCCGAAGGCCTGGGCCAGTTGCACAAATTGTTCATCGTTTTGGCCATCGAACTCCTGCTTTCGTTTGTCGGCGATCCGGGTCGCACGCGCGACCATTGCGGGCAAAGTCGAAGCAACCGCCAGCTTGCGAAGTGCCCACGCGGCGGCGATTCGCGATTCGTGGCGGGGGGCATCGAGCAACGTGACCAGTCGGGAGGCGGAGGGTTTGTGATCTAACGCCCCCAATAGCAGCGCCGCCTGTTCCTGCCCGCGCCACTCATCCTGGCCGAGAACCTGGGTTGCTGCCTCGTGTACAATCGGCTGCAATTCCGGTTGTGATCCGAATGTGAACAGCGTGCGGCACACGAACCGCCGGACGTCCGGATGCGGATCATTCAGAACCGGCCCAAGTTGCTCGACGGACAAAGAGACCGGATGGGTCGCCAGCGCCCGAGCAGACAACATTCGTACGTTGGCGTCGGGATTCTCCAATAATTCCGCGGTAATAGGAATGACGAGCAGCGAGTCGATTTCGAGCAATCGTCGCAGCGCAACGGCGGCAACCGTCGGTTGATGATCGACGGCTAATTCCAGAAGCAGGTTTCGCGACGACTCATCGGAATGATGTGAAAGAAGTTTTCCCGCGACCAATCGATCGACGATCGCGCGAGGCGTCTTGTCGGCAGCGAGCGTATTCGCCCGACTGGCAAGCCCACTTACTTGAATGCGGCCCAACGCCGCGGCGGCATCGAGCCTCAAAGAGGCCCACACCGAACGATTCTCGGCCAACTTCCACAATGGTGCAACCGCCTTGGTCTCGCGGACTTTTCCCAATCCACGGATTGCCAGCTGTTGCAGTCCGCTTCGCGATTTGATGTCACTCACACGGGCCACCCAGCGCTCGCGAATTGGTTTGTAATCCCACTCGGCTAGTGCCGGTTCGACGACTTGTGCAAAACCAAGTCCTTCTTCATCAAGCAGCTCGAACAGCGGAGTCGCCGCGGTGCGCGCATCGAGCACAACGAGTGTTCTGGCGATTGCCAATCGAACAGCGGGGCGTTGCTTTTCGGTCGAAAGCACTTTGATGAGCGGACCGGCGGTCTCCTTCATTCCGGGAAACCCGAGGTGGTGCGCGCGGGCGATCATTTCCGCCACTTCTCGCTGCAAATCCGCTTCCGGTCCCGCAAGGGCTTTCAGCCACAGTGGCTTGAGTCCTTTTGTGTAGATGATTTTCGAGGGGGGGGCGGCCAGCGCGGGATCGTCTTCCATAACGGAATCAATCGCAGGCTGAGCCACGGCTGCACACCAGGATGCCGTAACTACCAGGAACCCGGCCATTGCCGTTGTCGCGTGCCGCCGATTCATTGTTCTTAATTCCGATTTCACGATCCGATTTCACGAATTGTCGGGATTAACTTCCCGCAATCAGTCCGGTTTTGTCAGGCGCCAAGTCTGTATGAGCAACCCCAGGAAGAACACCGCGGACAATCCGCCAACGATCCACCAGTTGAGAGGAATAAGTTCGTAGTTTTCAAATCCTCGCACCCGGATGGCCGACAGCGCCGCAGCAGCCGGGCTGAGGGTGAGAGACGATTCCACGGTCGAGTGACTGAACGGCGCGTCGCGTCCGACCCAGACCAACATGGGGACGGCAATGAATGTCAACAACAGCGAATAGGCGGCGACGGTTGCCGTCGCCGTTCGGCGAAAGAAACTCCCAATGCACGTGCTGAGCAGCATTCCAAAAAGCAGTGTGAGTGCCAGACAGATCAGCACGCGAATCATCGATTGCTGTGTCCCCGGCTTGACGTAGATCATCACGAAGTAACCGGGAAGTGTTGCTAGCAGAATCAACGAAAGCGGCCACACGACGCTTGCCAGTTTGCCGCTGAGAATTCGCAAACTGGAGACAGGCGTCATTCGCAGCAAGTCCCATCCACCGCTTTCCCGTTCGATACTGATCAGTCCGGCAGACAGGCTCGGTGAAATGAGAATGACTAGCCCCATCTGCAGGACGACCAGAATTCCGCCGATGGTTTCGACGTTCCAATCCGTGCTGCCGATTGCTGTAAAACAGGCGAGCATCAACGACACAATCACACAAATCGAGACCATTCGCATTAGCCAGTGCGAACGCCCAAACCGACGGGTGCGAAACTCCTTGACCATGACGGGGTTGACGAACCAGGGAATTCCCGGCTTGCGTCGCTGCGGATCGACGAGAAACATCAGACGTCGAAAAACGCGGCTGAGCAGTCCGAGTTCGTTGGTGATCGTTCCTGCCGATTTCGCCCGATCGAGCAGGCGGTGGTTGAGTCGCGTGATCGTCCAGATCGCCATGAGCAGCGTAGCGAATACCGCGAAGACAGCGTGCCGCTTGGCGATGTCAGTAGCGGCCATCAGGCCCTGGCCACTCACGTCTTGTTGGCCGAACAACTCCATGCAGGCGGCGATTGGCGAAGCGCAGCGGATGTATTCGGCAGCGTCGGACACAAGCCCCGTTCCTCCCTGCAGAAACTGGTGGGGGCCAAGCGTTAATAGCGCAAGCGCGAAGACGAGACCATACGTGATCCGCACTGCGGAGTCGATCGATTTCGCGTAACTGCTTACGAGCATTCCCAAGGCGGTGAATTCCGCCGCCACAAGGATCAGCAGGCCGTATAACGCGAGCAAATCTCCGGGTGAAATCCCGCCCATTGCCAAGCAGGCTGCCGCAGCGGGCAGACTCATCGTCAGCAGAACCAGAATCAATCCCAGGATACCGAGCGTTTTTCCGAAATAGATTGCCCAAGATCGCATGGGCGAGGCGAGCAACAACGCGAGCGTCCCCTGAATTCGTTCGCGGACGAGGCTCGTCGCTGGAAAGACCGGCGAAATGAGGATGACAACGGCCAGCAGACCGAAACCGAACGTCCGGTAGACTTCGCGGGATCGTTCGCCGAAGCGGTCGATTCGAGCATCCGTCGGCCAGCGTAACAGCACTAACGTGGCGAACAGGATCGCCAATGCGACTTGCAACAACACCGCCCGGCGCGTGCGCAGAAATGAGGCCAATTCACGGCTGATAATCGCTTGATTCATCGGGTCGCCTCCACCGGCTTTTCGGTTGAGGGCGTACCGGCGACCTGTGTGCCGTTTTCGTCCATTTGCGTGATCGAAAGGAAGGCATCTTCGAGATCGGCCTGTAACTCGCGGAACTGGTTGACCGCGATGCCGGCGGTAATGAGTTGTCGCAACAATTCTCCCATTTCCGAATCTGACTTTGCGGTTCGCAGCCGAATGATGGCTTCGGCGGGGGACTCGCTGAGTTCGGCGTCTGCTTCGTCGGAAGCGAAATCTCGTCCGATTTTGGCGGCGGCAGGAATCGCATCTTTACTGGGAAATTGGATTTCGAATGTGCGTTTCTGCGTAATCGATTTCATGATTTCCGGCAGCGATCCAAAGGCACGCAGCTTGCCATTCAGCAGAATCGCCACTTGATCACAGATTCGCGACAACTCCGGCAGGATGTGGCTGGTGACGAGCAGGGTTTTGCCCGACGCGGCAAGCTGGAGCAACAGCTTGCGCATTTCAATCCGCGCTTGTGGATCGAGACCGTTTGCAGGTTCGTCGAAGATCAACACGTCGGGATCGTGCAGAAGCGTGCGGGCAATGCCGATTCGCTGTTGCATTCCATGACTGAGACTCTCGACGTAGCGGTCGCGCATGTAGGTGGAGTTGGTCGTTTCGAGCACCTCGTCGATCCGCTTGACACGTTTGCGGCGGCCGATGCCAAACGCGGCGCCGAAGAAATCCAGATATTCGTCGACCCGCATGTTGTCGTACGCGCCGAAACTGTCGGGCATGTAGCCAACCATTCGCTTGATCTTGCGGCTATCGCGCGAGCAATCGATTCCCGCGATATGTGCAGTCCCCTCGGTTGGCCTGGCCAGCCCGACGAGCATCTTGATCGTGGTGGTTTTTCCGGACCCGTTCGGCCCGATCAGCCCCAGAATTCGGCCGCGTTCGATCGTGATGGATAGCGAGTCGAGCGCGGTAAAATCGCCGTATCGCTTGGTGAGCCGGTCAACAGCAAGTGCGGGAGTTTGATTCGACACAGTTGTTATCTCACAGGGGTGTTATGTCAAACGGGTGCCGTTCAGTGAATCTCAATGACAACCGCTTAAATGAAATCAGAAAAAACGGACATCTGCCCGACGTTGCGAATTGGTGTTACGGGCTTTCATCCAGTGTCGTTCCGGCGATCTCTAATTGCAGAAAGTCGATGTTCCATTTCTCGCCCAGTGTTTCTACCTGTGTGATTTCGTTGAGCAAGGCCGTGTCGCCGACAAAAATGCCGATCGTCATGCCGCCCGACTCGTCGATATGCAAGGTCGCCGTTTCGTCCACTTTGATTCGCTGGATTCCAACGGGGCTTTTGCGGGTCGCCAGCACACGCGGTTTGCCATCGACCAATTCAACAATATCCACGGGCAGATTTTTTCCGCTGAGTTGCATCGTGACGGTTAGCTGCGTGATTTGCAGCGGCATGACTTCAGGCGGAATCTCTGCACGCAGCCACGTCCGCGCTGGTCTCGACCGTGCGAGCCAGGTGCCGTCCGCGTTGTTGAGATGCCCGGACGACTCGAAGCCTGCCGGTCCGCTGACTGCTCGAAATGGTAAGAACGTTCCCGGAATCGTCACTCGCTGACCAGCTGGAGTGCGTTCGAGCCGAAATGGAATCGCCAGCAGCGCAGAGCCACGGAACGTCTCATCGTCGGCAATTTTGTAGCCGGTTTCGATCGGATTTGCCCAGACGAACATCATCGGCTTGTCGATCAGTTTGTTCTTCCGTTCGCTGGCCAACATCTCACGGTACACGTTCTGGCGTCTTCGCTGTTCATCGCTGAGCAGCACGCCACGAATGTACTCGCCACGGTTCAACATCTCGTTAGAACCGGCAGCAAACGATCCATCGCCCTGAATGCCGACGGCAAGTGAGTGGTACGACTTAGTTACCAGCACTGCATCGCCAGCTTGCTCAAACGGCTGGGAGTGCAGCCTTCCGGTTAGTCCATCGGGGCCGAAACTTCCGACTGCTCGGATCGGCTTGTTGATCTTTCGACCGTACCGAATTGTTGAACGGTTGACTCCCGCTGGAACAACCGCGTTTTCCCAGTACCAATCGTCGATATCGGTCCAGATCATTCGACGCGTCGTGCCGGGCTGCGATGTCGGCGGCGGGGAAATTATCCCTCCACCAACAACGGCAATCTGTTCTTTGCGTGGTTCCTGTCGAAATACCGACAGCAGTCCGGTGACGTTCAAATCGTCGGATTCGGGTGTGACCGCCACAAGTTGAACTGTTGCAACCGTGTTTGGAACCGAATGAAGGTTTTGCGTTCCCACAACCACCAGCAGGCCGGAAGCAGCGATCGCGAAAACGGGGCCCACCCAAACGAGCATCCGAAATCGGCCCGCGCGAACCAACCACATTCCGGCCAACAACAGTCCGCCACAAAACGTGGTCAATACAAGCAGGACGATGTTGACTTCGACGACCTCGTAACCAATCTGCTGAGACAGGTAATCGTCGAACAACGCCGGGTCGAGAACGGCCGGCTGCTGAAAACCGTAGAAATCATTCATGAGATCCTGCAGAGTCGGCAACGGGACATGGCGAATTCCTACCTGGGAAAACTTGTCGTCCCCGGGCTGAGTCCGTCGAATCCAGGCCCGCATTCCCGCTGTCGTGTAGAGGATCTTTCCTCGGCCGTAGTCTTGCTCAAAGGCGGCCGGCCATCCGTTAATCGTGTGGGTGACATCAACTCCGGTCACGAGTGTGCGAACGAACTGCACCGGCTGTTCGTGGTCGCTTGGCATTGCGTCGACAGGTCGGTGTGAGTCTTTGGGGGCCTGGATTTGCAGAGTCGTCAGGCCGACTCGATCGACTTCGTTATACGGACAACCATCGCCAAGAAGCCGTTCAACAGTGTCCTGTTTGACCAGATCGAGCATGATCCAGATCCGCCCGCCGCGCATTAGCCAGCGCCTTGCGGCCGAAATTGCAGCGGCATCTTCTGTCAGCTGGTCACCAACCAGAACGACGTGCTGGACTCCATCCCACCCGGCCGTCGTCGGCGGGAAGAACTTCCGCGACATCTGCAATTGCTTTCGGTTGGGCTGACTCGCAAACTGACAGGCGACAGCCGACATGATGGCCAAATCGACGTCTTCCCCCAATTCCGTTTGCAAGCCGTCTTTCCATTCCGGCAGGTCCATAATAATTGCCGTTGTATTTTTTTGAGACGTAAACGACAGCGTGCCGTCGTGCGCGACCGCCCCCGTCGCGGTCTTCAGGATTTTCTCGCCCCCATTGGCGCGGATGCTGACAATTGTGTCTATGTTCACACTCTGCGTCCGATTGGGGTCTTCTTTCGGCATGAAGATGGAATGCCAGGTTGTTCTCCGCGAATTGGCGGGAACCCAGAACTCTCTGCCGTACTGGTTCGTTTTCACTTTTCCGGCGGAAGTCGATACGAGGATCCGCGCGTCCTTGTCAGTGGGATTGACCAGCCCGACGCCGAGACTGCCCCACTTTTCCGCTTGATAGGGACTCACCCCGAGGCGGGAGCCGGAATTGGTCGCGGAGACGTGCGGTTCATCTTCTGCTGGCGCCGAGTCGCACAAGCTAAGCAGAAATGCCGCGCAAAGCGTCGCTGTCATTGTTCGCATTCGAACGTTGGCCCTTAACATTGTCGCATCGGTCGGCCGAAGTTTTCGACCTGTTTCGTTCTCAATTAATCAATTAATCAATTAATCAATTAATCAATTATCCAAACTCGTTCCCAAAATACAAATGCAAGCAGACAAAGACTCCGAAACAGGCGTCGTCGGGTGAATGGGCCTGCGCGGAAATTTGTCGGCTGCAAACTCGACGTCACTCGGAATAACCGGAGAGCTTCAACATTGCCCCGCCGACATCTTGCGAATCGTTCGATGGATTTATATGCTGGATGTTTACGGGAAGTCGTCATCTCAGGGACATTTCCTCCGACCGTCGTTTGAGTCGAGCGGGCCATTCAGCTACGACGGGTGGTCAGGTTCCCGACGGCGAACCTCTACAGCGAATGAATCAGCACGTGACTCGGTGGCGCCGAATTCCCTCAGGAACGGTGTCAGGCCGGTCAATTTGTATGCAGTGTCGTGTCTCCCACGAATTCTTGCCATCAGTGGAAGTAGTCGTATGAAACGATCGTGGTTGGCGTCGATTGGCCCAGCGTTTGTTCTGGCAATCGTCGCTTCGGCTCACGCCGCAGAACCGTACGACCAGTTTGTGCAGGGATTGCGAGATCGAAAATACTACGACTTTGCGTTGTTGTATCTCGATAGCCTCGAGAACCGGGCCGACGTCCCCGATGAAGTCCGCCAGGCGATTCCTTTCGAAAAAGCAACGACGCTGCAGCAGAGTGCTCGCTCGACGCGCAATCTGGATGCGAAAACCGAGCAACTGAGTCAGGCAGAAGCGCTGCTCGAGCAATTTGTCAAAGCGAATCCGCTTCATCCCCGCGCCGGACAGGCCAACAGCGAACGTGCCCGAATTTTGCTGGGTCGGGCCGAAGTCGAAACGTTGAAGGCCCGCACGCCCTCCAACTCCTCGAAGAAGGCCGAATTCCAGGCCAACGCTCGAAAATTGATCACTCAGGCTCGCGGCGTGTTTCAGGACGCACACGACCGGTTTCTGGCAAAATGGAAGTCGTTTGGCACATTCATCGACGAGCGCGACGATCCAGTGGCGTTTCGCGAGCGCAAAAAGGCGGAAATCGCCTACATCCGATCACAGCTCGATCTGGCGCTATGCACGTACGCGGAATCACAAACCTACGACCCCAAAGCGCCCGAGTACGCCAAGTTTCTGACAAAAGCCGCCCTCGAGTTCGAGGATATTCACACCAAATATCGCAGTCTGGTGGCCGGCTTGTACGCCCGCATGTGGCAAGGCAAATGCTTCGAAGAGCAGGACGAAATCCGAAAAGCACTCGGCGTTTACAACGAGCTGCTTCAGCACGGCAAGACCGCACCGGGTGAAACCCCCAAGCCGAGAAGTCGGACCATGAAAGACCTGCAGGACAAAGTGCTGCAATTTCGGCTCATCTGTCTGAATCACGAACAGCGCAAAGATTACAAGGTGGTCATTCAGGAAGCGACCGATTGGATTGGCCGTCGCTTGCCTCGCAACAAGGTGGGCCTGTCCATCATGTGGGAACGGGCACGCGCCCGCGAATCGCTGGGCAGCGTGCGCACGGAAACCGAATCGGAAAGTAACAAGTATCTCAACGCCGCCTTGACCGACGCACGCTACATCAACCGTTGGCCCGGCGAATACAAAGACGTTTCGGCTTCGATGATTCAGCGACTGCTGGTTTCGCTCAATAAAGACCCGCAGGATCCGAAGGACTTTGATACGGCATTCGGGCTGGGGCGCAGTCTGGTCAAGCAGATTAAGGGGTTCAACGACGAGATTGCCGACCCCAAGAACAAAACCAAGGTGAAAGCATTACGCGCGGAGCGAACCACCCACCTGGACGAGACGATTCGCATCCTCAATCTGGCCCTCACGCTCGCCGGCGACACCGAACTGAAACAGTTGAACCACGCCCGCTACCTGCTGTCGTACGTCTATTACCTTACACGGCAAAGTTACGAGGCGGCCATTCTGGGTGAGTTCGTCAGCCTCCACTTCGACAAAGAGAACGCGCAGATGGGCCTCGATTCGGCCTATTTGGCAATGGCGGCTTACGTCCAGGCGCATAACGGGGTGGCCAAGGGACAAAGTAAAGACTTTGAAATGCGGCAAATGGCCAGATTGGCCAACATGATCACTACCAACTGGCCCGAAAGCGATCGCGCCAACGAAGCCCGCATGACCCTGGGGCGAATTTACGGCCAATTGAAAAAGCCCGTCGAAGGGGCCGAATGGTACAGTAAAGTTCCCACAACTGCCCCGCAGTACACGTCGGCGCAACTCGCCGCCGGACAATCGTATTGGACCGCCTATCTGGAAGCGGCCCCGCTGCCAGACACCGATCCATCCAAGCCGACGGTTGAAGAATTGCAGAAATGGCAGGATGCCTCGCTGAAGCACCTGGACACCGGCATCACCAAGGCAAAAACGCAACTGCCCGAAAAGGCCACCGGGACCGAAGAGATATTTGCCGAGTACATTGCCGCCAAAGTCTCACGGGCTCAAATTTACATTAACAAGGGGGAAGACCAGAAGGCCGTCGATCTGCTCACGGGAGATCCCCACCCGGTGATGAAGGCGATCATCGTACCGGAAGGAACCAAGCGATCCAAAGACGGCATCAAGAGCCAGCAGTTTGCCGGCCTTTCCTATCAATTGCTGCTGCGGGGTTACGTCGGCACACAGAAGATCGATCTCGCCTTGAAGGCGATGGAAGAATTGGAAAGCCTCTCGCCCGATGCTGAGGGCGTCATGCAGATTTACGTGCAGTTGGGCCGCGAGTTGGAAAAGGAAATCGAGCGGCTGCAAAAGCTCGGTTTGACCGAACGGCTCGCCTCGGTGCGAACCTCGTTCGACCAATTCCTCAACGAGTTGTACAGCCGCAAGGATTCGATGACCGCCGGTTCGCTCATCTGGATCGCCGAAACCTATTACGGACTCGCCAAAGGATTGAACGACGACCCGGCAGCAGCCACCGCCTACTTCGAGAAGGCGGCAACAACTTACCAGGAGATCATCAACGGCGCTGAGACCAAAGGAGCCAACTGGCTCCAATCGGATCGTGTTGTCGGTGTGAAACTGCGGTTGGTGAATTGTCGGCGACGGCAGGGAGAATTCGAAACCGCAAAAGAGTTGGTCACCGAAGTTCTGACCAACAAGCCCAATGCCCTCGATGCCCAGTTTGAAGGAGCCTACGTGCTTCAGGACTGGGCCGACAGCGGCCAGGGAGACAGTTGGAAGCGGTTCCTCGATGCCATCAACGGCATCGAACTTGTCAAAGGGAAAGTGAATTTGTGGGGTTGGGGCGTCGCGGCGTTGAAGTTGCAGCGACGAATGGATGCCGGCATCAGCACGCCGGCGCAAGATGCGAAAATGTACGAGGCCCGCTACAACTCCATCTGGTGTCGTCACCGTTTCGCCCAAGCCCAAACCAGCACGCCGAAACGCACAGCGGCACTCGAAGCCGCCCGGCAGGAAATGGAAGCATTTGTCGCGATTTCCGCCGATGTTCAAGAGCAATGGCAGGACAAGTTCAACACAGTCTACACCGAAGTCCTGCAAAGCATGGTCGATGCCGGCATGAAAGACAGCGAAGGCAATCCGGTCGTCGTCGCCAACATCGTCTGGCCCGCTGCCGAAATTGCGAAGCCGAAACCCCTGCCGGGACCGAATGGGCCGGCGAAAGACCCGAAAATCACCGACAAGCCAGGGCCACCACCGCCGCCACCCGAGGGGACCAATCCGTTTGCCGTCGCCTTTGGCATACTTATCCTCATCGGTCTTGGCGTGGGTGTATACTTTATGATGACGAAGAAAGGTGCGCCGAAACCGGTTGCCGTCTATGCCGACATTGCTCCAATATTGCCACCACAAGGAACAAAGCCCGCCCGACGCAAACGTGTCGCCGGCAAACCACAAGCTGGAAAAGCGGCAACCGCCACGAAACCGGCAACTACCAAGAAACGAGCACCGGCAACGAAGGCCGGCGAAAAACCAACCCGACCCCGACCCCGGCCCAAACCAAAACCGCCGCAAGCATAATCGAAAACCAATAACGCCCAATCGCGTGTTCAGGAGTGATGGAAACAATGCAACGACGAATCGCGTCTCTAATGGCCGGCTGCCTGTTGGTGGCCTTGTCGGTGACCAATGCCCGGGCACTCGATACGATCACCGTGGCGGGCGAAGTCAAGGCGGTTGCCGGTGAAATTGTCGGCGTCAGCAAGACCGAAATTACCATCAAAGCGGGACTCAAGAAAGAGGAACGCAAAGTCGCCGCCAATGCCGTTCTCGAAATTCGTTTCGACAAGCAACCGGCGGGCCTCAATCTGGCCCGCAACGACGAAGCCGCCGGACGATTCACCGCCGCATTGGAAAAATACAATGCCGCGTTGGACGACGACCCGTCAGAGTTTTTGAAGGCGGAGTTGGAGTTTCTCATCGCCCGCACCAACGCACAGATGGCGATGGCCGACACGACGAAGCTCGCAGGAGCCGTCAAAATGCTGAGCGAATTTCTCACCAGCAATGCCAACAGCTTCCGCTACTACCCGGCACTTGCACAGTTGGGCGACGTCTATTTAGCACAAAGTAACTTTGCTGAAGCACAGGCAACGTTTGTCAAATTGGAGCAGGCCCCGTGGACCGACTACAAAATGGCGGCCGGCACATCGAAGGCGCGATTGCTGCTCAAGCAGGACAAGGTCGCAGAGGCGCGGGCTGCGTTCGAGGCGGTTACCGCCATGCAGGCCAAAACAGAATCCGAAAAAACACGACGATTCGACGCCGTTCTCGGCAAGGCCATTTGCCTGCAACGCGAAGGAAAGCACGAGCAGGCGGTCAAGGATTTGGCCGAGGTCTCCAGTAAGGCACCCGCCAACGAAACACGGCTGCAGGCCGAAGCCTACGTCCGTCAGGGCGACAGCTTCCGCCAGATTGAAGGCCACACCAAAGATGCGATCCTGGCATACCTGCATGTGGATGTCCTGTTCGCAAAAGAGGCAGCATTACACGCCGAATCGCTGTTCTGGCTTTCAAAACTGTGGACTTCGGTCGGTCATCCCGACCGCGCTTCGACGGCAGCTGCCAAACTGGAGTCGACCTACCCCAACAGCGAGTGGACCTCGAAACTAACGGCCGGCTAGAGAATCGAACCGGTATTGAGAACTTTTGACGCACTGACAAACAATCGGGCAAATCGAAAAACAACACTAGCGTGGAGAGACAGCGATGTTCAGCGGTAAAGAGTGGCGTTCAACCGGATCTCGTCGATGGAATGGTCTTGCCATCCTGCTGACGGTCACCGGCCTTCTTATCTCCGGATATCTCACAGTTGGTGCGATGCCGTCGTTCGCCTATCAGGATGCCGGAGCGGATGAAGGCGAAAAGGTCGACGAGCCGGCACCGGCCGCTGCAGATGATGCGCCCGCACAGGCCGATAACTTCCTCGTCGTGATGGTCAAAGCCAACGGTTACGTGTTCGGTCCGCTGTTGTTGGCAATGTCGTTCATCATGGTTGCCCTGGTGATGATGAACGTCCTGCAGGTGCGAAGAGACAATCTCCTGCCGGCAACATTCGTCGAATCATTCGAGGAACGGCTGACGGCTAAAGATTATCAGGGGGCCTACGAAACCGCCAAGACCGACGATTCGGTCGTTGCCCGTATTCTGGCCGCCGGATTGAGCAAGCTCAATCGAGGCTACCCCGAAGCGATCGAAGGCATGCAGGAAGTGGGCGAAGACGAAAACATGGCATTGGAACACCGTCTGAGCTATCTGGCACTCATCGGTGCCATCGCTCCCATGATCGGGCTGGCCGGTACGGTGTGGGGTATGATTGGTGCCTTTGAAAGCATCGCCACATCGGCGGTCCAACCGAAACCGAAAGAACTGGCGGCCGACATTTACACGGCGTTGTTTACCACGCTGGAAGGTCTCGCCATCGCCATTCCCGCCATGGTTTTCTACAGCCTATTGCGTAACCGCGTGGCACGGCTCGTGCTGGAAATCGGAATTGTCAGCGAAGGCCTGATGAGCCGCTTCGCAACCGTCGGCAAGCGACCCGGCAACGGTGGATCGGCAGCGGCAACCACCCCCGCCGCTCCTGTAGAATAATAAGAATTCCACGGGCTGCGTCCCGACAAGAAAAAGCCCGCGGGCCGCGTCCCGCGGGAATTGCAACACCAAGGAAATCGAAGTATGCGATTCCAGCCAGCCGAATCGACTGTCCCCGAAGTCGATATGACTCCGATGATCGACATCGTGTTTCAATTGCTGACGTTCTTCATGATGATCACCAACTTCGAGAACCTCAAAGCCGACGAGCGCGTCAAGCTGCCCGACGATTCGCGGGCAAAGCCGCCGCTCGTTTCTCGCGAACGGGATCTCATGCTCAACGTCGGCTTTGATCGCAACGAAGATGGCAGCAAGAAGAATCCCGCTGCGCTGTTGTTCCTCGCCGGCGAACAAATGCCCGTGCTTCAATGCGCCCAGTTTTTGAACCGGGAAAAACGCCTTTTCAACGACTTGGGAATCGATCCCAAAGAAATCACCGTCGTCATTCGGGCCGACAGTGAAGTCCCCACGGGCGAGATCCAGGAGTTGATCAAACTCTGCCAGCTACAGGTGGGCAACGTCGGCGGATTTCAGAAATTCGCACTCAAGGCAAAGTCGGAGAGAGACGACAAGTAACCGAGCAAGCCGCACGAGGCCAGACCGACAACAGGCAACAGACAGGATTTTACAATGAAGGTTCGAGGTTCCGGCAAAACGTCGGGAAAAATTGATCTGCAAATGGCGCCGATGATCGACGTCGTCTTTCAACTGCTGATTTTCTTCATGTTGACGATGAAGATTATCGCGCCCGAAGGCGATTTCAATATCAACATGCCCATCGGCGCGCCTGCCGAGCAGCAAGACGACAATATTCAACTGCCCGACATCAAGGTGCATCTGGTCGCTGGCCCCGGTGGCGGACTGGAAGGCGTGATGCTCGGCCGCCGAAACCTGGGCAACGACGATCAGGCATTCGAACGACTGAACAACGAAATTCTGAGGATCATCGGCAAGCCGGGTAACCCGCTCACCAAAGATATCGAAGTCGAGATCAAAGCCGACTACAACCTGCACTACGGGTTCACCGTCAAAGCCATCGGTGCCTGTACCGGCCGTAACGACTCAAAAGGCAACCTGGTACGCTACATCGAAAAAATCAAGTTCGCGCCCCCGGTCACTCCCGGCGCATAGCCGCTTGCGATTCAGCGGCCCATTGACGCCGTTTCATAGCAACAGACGGAGACCAGTCCCATGCGGATTCGAACAACCCCCGGTTTCCCCGCAGAAAACAGCCATTTCTGAAACAGGCGGTGCGGAATCCGGTGCAGTCGATGCACGAAACGGACTGAATGACTCCGCGTTGGTGTCGCTCATTGAAGCTTGGCCGACTCTCCCCCAGGCGGTACGCGACGAGATTGCTGCGCTCGTTCAGCGCGCCACCAACAGCGACTGACCAATGGAGCAACACGCGATGGAAGCCAAGGCGACTGCGGCAGGTTTTGGATGCGGAACGGCAACGACTGGCATCGATTGGCTTCCAGCAGACAGCACAGCCAGCGCCAGTATCTGGACCTGTAAGACATTTGGAGGCATCGGTGTGAGTGTTCGGTCGTCCGAGCCGGCTGGAGTGGCTTGGCGCGTCGGTTGGCTCTCTGGACCGTCCAGGGCAACCCGCGTCCGTGGCGACGAATGGCTTCCGCGCGAGGTCACCGGAAATTGATCCGCGATGGTGGCCGGTTGTTTTGGAGTCCCGAGGATATGGGTGTGAACTGACGGGCGAATCTCACTTGCTATTGTGGGTCCATGAATGTGGAGGTAGGCCATGAGACGGCAACATCCGAGGTCCGCGCCAAGGCGGATACCAACAGGCCGATTGACAGGCCGACCAGGGAAACGAGCACCAGCAGGGTCAACATGCCGAGCCACGGTCCATTGAGTCCATTGCCCCAGTGAACGATGAGCAGCAGAATGAAACACTGGACCATACACAGGCTGCCCAGAACGGCGAACTTTGAACCGATATACGGCACGATTCGCAGGTTGACCATCCGTTCCCGATGATAGATAGACCACTCGGCGACGATTTCACGAACGGAGTTGGAGCAACCAAACCACAGTGCCGCCAGGGCAAGAAGAAATACCGTCGTGGACGCGGCACCACCAACTTCGTGCCAGTTAGTTGTATTCATGGCTGTGCTCGACTCGCCACCGAACACCATCGCGATCAATATCGCAATGATCGGTGCTTGAGCAATAAGAACGGTCGTGTTTGTCGTGTCCTTCAGCTTGATCGCAAGGCAACGCTGAAAGAGGGGAAGCCACTGAACCGACCGGCATTGAGAATCTTGGCCGGTTTGTTTCGAGCGTTTTCGGATGATGACAGAAGTGCGGGCGCGCTTCGAGATGAATTTATCGCAGTACGACGACGCAGAATACCTCTGCACCCAGGAGTCGGTGACGTCGCATGCCAGTCCCCGCAGAACCTCGTCTGGTCCGACGGACACTCCTGGTGCCTGACCAGAAACTCCATCTGGATTGAAGAAGTTGACGGAGTCAGGGTATGCCGGTCCGTAGTAAACGAGCCGCCCCGGCTGCGTTGATCCAGGGTCCTTGGAAACGACGACAAGATTGTCAAGCAGTTGGAAGACTTCCAGACTGGGCTGGTGGATCGTAACCAGAATCGTCTTGCCGGAATCCGCCAGGCCGCGAAGAACCCTCATTACACTCAGTGCATCTTCAGAAGAAAGGCCCGACGTTGGCTCGTCGAGAAATAACAGTGACGGGTCGGTCAATAACTCCATGGCGAGATTGACTCGCTTCCGCTGGCCACCACTGATGCCCTGTTTTTCAGGCGAACCAATCAGCACGTCTTGTGTGTGTTCAATGCGCAAATCGGCCAGGACCTTCTTAATTCGCTCATTGATCTCGTCATCTCGAAAATCAGGTGGTAGTCGTAGGCGGGCGGTAAAATAAAGGGCCTGCGCAACGGTCAAGTCCGAGTGGATGATGTCGTCCTGGGGTACATACCCGATCTGACCACGGAACTGGCTGAATTCACGATAGAGATCCCTGCCGTTTAGGGAGACGTCTCCGTCGCTGGGCGGCGTATAGCCGTTCAACGCCTTCATCAGCGTGGTCTTTCCTGCTCCGCTGGGACCCATCAAGCCGGTGAACTCGGACGGGTTTAGCGTCAGCGAGATCTGGTCAAGTAATCGAACACCGGGCAAGTCGATGGCAATCTCTCGCGCCTCCAGGGTCAGGTTGTCACGCAGATCGCGCTTCTTCAGAGATCCTTCCGGGGTCAGCACGAAATCGAAGCTGCCTAGCGAGATCGTGTCTCCTGACGTGACCAGGGTTGGTCCATGGATTGCTCGGCCGTTGACGAACGTGCCGTTCATGGAATCCAGATCTTCCAGAGTTATTGACGAACCTGTCCGAATCATGCGTGCGTGTTCCCATGAGATCATGGGAAACTTCAAAACCTGATCGCAATCCGGCGACCGACCGAAGGTCTTGATCTGGCCACTGAAGGAGATTGCTGATTCTGCTTCGCTGCTCGAATTCGCCGTTGGTGAAACCGCTTCAGACGATAGCCCGATCAGTTGCGATGCCAAGACTTTGTGAGAACCAAAATAGACTATGTCGTCTGGGCTGAGATGTGCCTCTCGAATGAAGTTGTCGGGTGTATTGATTGCCGTTCCGTTCGTGGATTTCAAATCGCTGATCACATATGCGTTTCCCGTCACAGTGATCTTGGCGTGAAACGACGATAGCATCGTCGCATCGATGACGACGTCGTTCTCCGGATCTCGCCCAACGCGGATGACCCGTGGCACCGCGTCTCCGCACGTCTCCTCGATTGGCCACGGCATCGCGACGCTCTGTCCGAGTGTGACCTGGTCATCGCACGAAACGGGGGTCGGGCCTGTAATTTGCACACCATTGACGTAGGTGCCATTCGTCGAGTCGAGATCTTCAACGACGTAGCCCTCAACGGTACGAGTCAGGCGGCAGTGTTCACCAGAAACAATGGTTGCGGTGACTGTCAGATCGCACTCTTCTGAAGTACCGATCAGCCAGGAACTTGCATCCGTCATCTTGTCGCCACGGCTGTCAGGGATTCGGCAGGGATGATCGCCCTCGGCGACAACCAGAGTATACTGCCAAATCAGAGCAACTCACGGAAGTGGTGCCAGGACTGGCGTGGTGACTATCCGAGCGGCTCGGTGACTGATCCGACAGGTGCTGCATCGGGCTCGTCCCGGGTGTTCCGGGGCGGTAGCTGGTTTCACAACTCCGACTCCTGCCGTTCGGCGTACCGCTACTGGTACGCGTCTGACGACCGGTACCACAACCTGGGCTTTCGTGTGCTCCGCAGTTCCATCAAGTAAAGTCGCCGGAGGCGGAATCAGGTAGGGCGAGCGAAGTCCGTAACGGAGGCCCGCAGCGAGGGACGAGCGGAGAGGCTGTAGTGGAGAGCGGAGTGCAGGATGCAGCGAGCGAGATTCTTGCACTTCTGAAATCTGAAACATTGGAGTTCCCCAGAAATAGTGGACACTGGAATTCGAGCGTAAACTATTTTTGGAGGAACTTTGAATGAGCAAGAAACAGCAATTGGCAAGCAATCGAACTCGGCGTTCGTTCAGC
>Ga0302133_10000225_pt1 | contig 33711 bp, 53 predicted proteins | sample CB9_331_MG_FD_203121 | JGI IMG/M metagenome (GOLD analysis project Ga0302133, IMG submission 203121) | Marine microbial communities from Western Arctic Ocean, Canada - CB9_33.1 | ecosystem: Environmental > Aquatic > Marine > Oceanic | place: Canada: Western Arctic Ocean | collected 2017-09-19 | reverse complement strand
GCTCACCGTAAACCGACTTGCGAAGTGCCATAGTCGGCTGGATGTTCACATAGTGACCATCGCGGAAGTGCGTCTTGCACTCAATTTCACCCTCGAACGCTTCACCCGCAGCGTCAACCAACGCACAAACGTCGTCAGTGGAATGCGGAACGTAACGGGGCGAAATCGACTTCACGCCGTTCAAATAGCCCGTGTCGGACTTGAACAGACCATACTGGTCAGTAGGCATGTTGTCGGGACCGGACAGCGGGAACTTATCCACGCTGAAATTGAACGCTTCACGAACAGAATCAGAAACGGCGGCGGCTTGGATGTTGTTGCTCATAGTGCAAACTTCTTTCAAAAAGGGAAAAACTTGTTACAGTACTATTGTACCATAACGCTTGTAGATGTCAAGGGCGAAAGTTAAAAACTTTGGAAAACCCTATTTATCGAGTGCGGATTTGAGTTCTTCGATAGTTGTCCACGCGGGATGTTCTCGGTCGCCACTTTGATCATAGTCGGGCATGATACCCTCAAGATCAGCAAGTGCATTTGTGGCGGCTTCGATCAATTCTTGCATTACTAGTCCTCGTCTGCCGGGAATTGTTTGTCCCAGCAATCTGTGCAGATGCCAGAAATCAGCACCTCGCGATCATCGGCGGAAAGGTTAGGCAGGGCGTTCTGAACCAACTCGCCTGACTGCCACGCGACAAATCCAGCGGCATCAACCACGACCGAAGTGGTATCACCACAGAACGGACAGGTAGGGTGGACCGTCATTTCGGTCGCTTCGCTCATGGTAACTTTTGCGTCTTGAATCATTTTCTCGCTCCGTGTTTTGTTGCTTCTTATACTCCCATTATACAGTTATTATCGACAATGTCAAGGGCGAATCTTAACTATTTCTGGGCTTTTTTTATTTATTCGTTTGGCACGGCATTTGCGGGGGGAGATAGTTGAGGGGAATTGACGTAAGTCGTTGGTATGAAAGGACTTAGGGAACGCGGGCCGGGGCCTCCCTTGGTCTCATTTGCCGATTGTGATAATCTATTGGTGGCCTATAGTATTGCTTCATACTTAATACCGTCAATTGTCGTGGTAGGCATTCTACTTGTGCATACTGCTCGTGGGTCGAAAACTTCAAGCAATCCGATAGATTGTGCAAGTAGATTAATTGCCCTCTTGACAGCAGTTTGCTGGCACCAATCCGTATCGGACATATTGATCAATTCAGTGCCGATGGCGAATTCTTGAAGTTTGGTTAACTTGGTATCTGCCCGCAATGAATTAATCGCAGTTCGCAAGGTGGCAGTGTCTTCTCCCTCTTCTCCCTCATCAAGAGTATCGGCAATAAACTCTAGCTCATCAATCAATTCATTTGACATCGAATTGCGTTTCATCATTCTTCCTCTATTTCCAAACTATCTTTTTATCGCATACGTCAAAACACGGATGCAACGCAAACCAGTTTCACGACGAGGAATGCGGACACTACCGCAAGAAAAGCCAGTGCAACGAAAAATGCTTCAAACATGTTTTCTGTATCCTAAATTCAGGGCAAGTATGGCCGGAACGATTTGTGACGGGCTTCCGTCAATGTCAACCCATTCCGCACAGTCAATCTCATCTTCACCAGACATGAAGTGTTCACACGTATAGGGATTGTAGCGAACCTCGTCCCACGGGAACCACAGCAGATTCCGGCAGATGTGGGCATCTGTAACTCTACCCCTCACATATGCGTGAACGTTCTTCTTCTGTTCCATGCGAACCTTATCGCGACCCTTCTGACTCACGATGAACGTCGCATGGTTCAACACGATGTTATCCACATGGCACCGAACGATCCCGCCTTGTCTCACACTCAAGCAACCTACATGGAGATTGCGGTAAACCTGCACGGGCTTCGATGCGTCTATATGGGCCAAGACTTCAACGCTGCATGTAACGCGGGGTTTGCTCATCTGTAGTCCTCATCTTCGTCAATTCTAAGGTCGTCTATCCCGATTAGAATAGAGTTGCCATCGCACCAGTCGGGATGACTCGCGAAGTATTTAACGGCCTTCCCGGTAGAGTCGCGGTGATCAGGCTGATTGGTTGCCACTTCGACGTTGACAACTTCGCCCCTTTTAAGCTGTAGTGGGTGCGGCCCCGATCCCAACAGGATTACAGTTTCGGCCATTACGGCCTGCGTCAAATCGTTCATGTTCTTCCTTTTGTGTGTTGCTTACTCCCCTATTATATAGTATGTATCGGCATTGTCAAGGAATAACTTGAAACAAAATGAAATAAATAAAAACTCGCACCAACTTTATTTCGGCCCCGGCCCGCCCGCCGTAACCCCTTACTATCAAAGGAGTTACGTCGAATCGGCCTAGCAAATACCGTGCCACTCACGCACGCAAAAAAGGTGCCAGTAGTGAACCGATGAACGGTATCTTGACTTTCCAGTTTTGACGTTCACGATAAAACGCTTTTGGTCCACGGGTTGTCAAAACCGTGTCAAGAGTTTGTGAACGTTTGAACTGTGGATCATTCCACCGGTAATGATACTTTGTACCCGAACTAATCGGGGCTTTGAACGTGTCGCGGGAACCGGTTAAAACTCCCCACCGAAAGTTATTACCTTCAACGGGTTGCTTGTAAGAAAACAAAACCAAACTTTTCATGCTTCACTCTTTCCTTTAGGGATTTTGCCTTGACACGCAATAGCAATCAATACCAAAATTACAAACTGAGTCATACGGCTGTTCACCCTTCTAATTTAGTGGACAGCCGTTTCTTGGCTGTCCCGTGTGCGAGAAAACCAACAATCGACTTTCGATCACGTACCTGACATAATTTACACTTATCGCAACTCATTTCCTCAGTTGTCTGTGCGGGACAGGTGACAATCGGTACACCGTTCGGCGTTTTGTTCCCCATCGTCGGGGAATCCTGCGGCAGGATAACGCAGACTGGTGCAATGTTCAGTTGAACGTACTCATCGGCCTGCTCAAGGGAATCGGCAGACAGATTAACTGTCATTCCGTCCACCTTGTTCATTGCCTTGATAACCTTGGCATTCCACGCCACCATCGGATCGTAGTGGGTGTATGTCCACCCCTTGGTGTGTTCCGATGCGTTCGACAACTGCAACGCTTTGGTGATGTCGATACGATCCGGCCCATCGTGCTTATCCGTACACTTAGGCAAATCGCCCGCTTGGTTGTGTCGCCACAACTGTTCAGGGATGAACGTTTTCACCCTATCACAGAATAAACTCCACTGATCACCACGACCATCGGGGCCAATTTTACGCCAGTGCATTCCCAACGGCCCGAATCGTGCATAGCAGTCAGTGCCGAGTAGTGGACAAGATGTCGGGCAGGACGCTTCCTCAGTAGTGGAAACCGGAATAGGTCCAACCTTGCGATTTCCAGACTTCATGTTCAGTGTAACGTGCATTTGTCGCTCCGTGTGTTGTGTGTTGCTTACTCTATACATTATACAGTATAGACGGGAAATGTCAAGGGCAAAATCAAAAATTGTGGTCAACCTCTGACGGGGATCGCACCCGCTTTGTGTCCGATGCTTGATCCTGCTGGTGCCTGTACATATGCGATTGAACACATGTCTCGCATTCATTTCTAGAAAATGAAATTGAGAAACACCGCCGGGCTATCACACCCAAACTAACAGGACATCGGCCCGATCATTTACCGGCCCAGAGGCACATTGTATTTGGTCAGTGGATGTTGCCCCGGATGGCGGTCGCGTACCGCCAACAACAACACCGGATCACTGACCGTTTTTCGTTGTTTCTTATAAGCCCATTATAGTATATATCGGCAGAATGTCAAGGGCATCTTCAATGTTTTTGGGAAGTTTTATTAAATACTTTTGGCATGGTATTTGCTCTACGAAATCGCCCTAAGTCGTTGGTATCAAAGGAGTTACGGCTCGCGGGCCGGGGCCGATTTTAATCGCGAAAAGGGGAGCGGGCCTTCCCAAGCCCGTTCCCCCTCGCAACAACACAACGCCACTTAGAGTGACACAACACACTTGGACAGTAAGAACGAATGTGTTTCTCCGTTCGATTCTGTCACCTTGACGCCGCGACCGCCGGGACCGGTGAACGACGCGGCTTTCAAACCTTCCACATTCCGCAGGATATTGCGGTTGCCGTGGATCGGGTAAAGAAACGCCAGCTTTCGCCCGTTTCGCTTGTTGTAAAGATCATTCTGCATCAATCAGTTCCTCGATTTCGGAGAAAGAAAAGGACACTACGCCTCGTGGCGTAGCAATTTCAACGTGGTCATTTTTGATGGCATGAACCTTGCCAATACTCAATCGCGTGCCGCGTTTACAGATCGGCGTTTGTGCTTCCTTCATCGTTTTCCAATGCCTCTTTTGCTGCTTCCATTCGCCCGGTGCGAATCTCGATTGCCTTATCCCGCAGTTCTGCGGACAGTTTAGTCAGCAAGTCATCGGACAGCTTGACGTTGACTTCGTTGCCAATTTCGTCGGTGAACGTCAAGCTACCATTGTAGCCGCTACAGTAGCAGTAGGTGGAGGTGATGTCAATAATTCGTCGATCTTTCATCTTGTCTCTTTCAAAAAAGTAGTGTTGTGCGATGTGGCCGCAGTTTTGATTATGGGGTACAACTAACGCCTTAACTTCCCCAACCAGATTTGTCCGCTGGATATCGGATTGAATTCAGAAGTTTGCAGTGGCTCTTAACCCTAGCTTTCGCTCCAGTAACCTCTTATGTCTCTATTATACAGTATTTCTCGCGAATGTCAAGGGCCAACCTGAGAAATTCCAAAGTTAATTGGAATAAGGCCGACAATTCATATTGTGGTAAACGTTGGCGAAAAACGCATTCAGTTCCTTCACAGTGTCCCAGTCGAATAGAGAGACGTTGAACGTCCCACCATTTTCATTCGTGAACTGGCATTCTGCCTGAAACGTTGCGACAACAGGCTCGCCGTCAAGGTGACGCTTGTACTCGAATACTGTAATGAAGTACAGCTTGTTGCGTTCGGTACCATGCTGGACGAGCAATTGGTAATTGGCGACGGCGTGTGGGTTCAAGAATTCGTTGACGGGGAATTGTCGATAACCGTGGTTGATGAGTGCTTCGCGTGTCATGGGAAGTCCGTTCGTTTGTGTGTTGTGTCTTATGCTTCCATTATACCATTATTATCGGCATTGTCAAGGGCAAATCTTGAATCTTTTGGGGGTTTTTTATCTTTTCTTTTGGCATGATATTTGCTGGCGGGCATGTGGTTGTTTTGGGTAAGACTCTATGTTTTTGACGTAACCCCTTGGTATCAAAGGACTTATGGCACGCGGGCCGGGGCCTGCCCTCTTTTTGTCAAGGGCTATTTTGGAATTAAACCTGATAACTCCGAAGTTTTTCATGTCGAAAGATGTTCACGTTTTCTTCGCTATCATCGTAGAAGTAAACCTTATCGTGTTTCTCCACAATGTCAAGCAACACACGCTTTTTGCTGATTGGAATGGTATCTTCACCACCACCAACGCAACAGACGGTTGCGGCTTCAACACCATGTTTCTTCAACCAAACGTAGATAGCGTCGGAAACCATGTGTTGACGGGCGGTGAGAATAAACACCGGATGACCCTCAGCATGAACCTCTTTCACCAATGCCAGCAACCACAAGGGATTCGCCTGTTGAACGAACGTATCGTCCTCGAATTCCCTGAAATCGTAATAACACTTAGGTGGCAGTTTATGCGTGTTCATCTGTTGTGGGGTCAATCGACCCACCACATTACCATGAACATGCGTGCGAACCAGTGTCAACGCATCGGTAGTTGCCAACGTGTCATCAAAATCAAAAACGAAAGCCTTATTCATCTGCTTCTGCCTCTTTCCTGTGTTTCAGCATTCCAACCCAACGGGCTGGTGTGATCCCCTTTGGGGGATTCGCGGCAACATCTTCAAATGTCATAATGCCGCTGTTGATGCAACGCCAGCCTTGGGCGACTGAGATCATTTGCATTTCCCGTTTTGTTTCAATCATCATTCACACCCATTTCTTGCACAGTCTCTTGCCTTCGCGGCGGTGTACGCTGCGATGCGTGTGGCGAACTCAGGAACGCGAAAAACCCTTCCATCCTTCACAATCTCAACATCGCTATATCGTTCAACATAGCTGTCAAGCTGACGGAGATTGCTGATCAACTGAACAGCATCGGTCGGCGTCTCAACTCTGTGGGTCGTGCCGTCGATTTGAAGTTGGGAAACTCTCATAACTCTCTCCTGTGTGTTGTTGTTGTTTGTCATATATGTATTGTAACAAGTATTCTCTGATTTGTCAAGGCCAATCAGCCACAATTCTAAGTATTCTCAGAAATAAACCCATGTGTGATTGCCCATCGAATCATGCCAACCCATCGGGCAGCGTTGATGCGTTCTGGGCGATTTGTGGTGTATCGAATGTAGTTGAGAAATTGTGTTGTTGTCATTGTTGTTTCCTTTGTTGTTTCCTTTGTATGTTACCATTATATATATATTATCGGCATTTGTCAACCCCGACCGCCACCTATTCGGCATAGAATTTTAAAGTTTCTCAAAGTTTCCCTAAGTCGTTGGTGTCAAAGGACTTATGACCTTCGCGGCCCGCCCCGCGAGGCGTAAACCCTTATACCACAACTCCTTACGTCCATTATTTAGTGAGGACGTTGCGAATAGGTTTGGGTGGAGCGGGTAGCTTAGGAGTTTTTTTGATTTTCTCCCAATCAAGTCCGTCATACTTCCAGCGTTGTCCATTGTTGTCGGTGAAGTATTGCATTGTGTTTTCCTTAGTCGTGTTATCGTTTCTTGTACGTGTATTATATCAACTCTTGATTGATTTGTCAAGCCCCAACCCCAAGAATCCAGAACATAAACGCAAAGTATCCCAACATCGCAAACGCACCGAGCGGAATGATGATTCCGATCAGTATCGCCCAATTGTATACTACGTCGGTCCAACTGTTTAGTTCTCTCATCATTCACATCCGTTTCTTGCACAGTCGATTGCCTTCGCGGCGTTGTACCGTTCGATCTGCTCTTTGAATTCGGGAACGCGGAAGGTTGACTTCCAACCGTCGTCATCCTTCACAACCTCGACATCGCCAAACTCAGCAACGTAGCGTTGTAGTTGGTCATAGTTGCTGATCAGTCGAATCGCGTCGGTGGGCGTTTCAACTCTGTGAAGCGTTCCGATTGTGATGGGAAGTTTGGAAACTCTGATTGTCATCGTGTTGTCTTTCATATGTGTATTGTAGCAGAAATCGCAACCGGCGTCAAGCGACAGCCTTGATTAATTTGCGGATTTTGTGAAATCCGAGGTGAGAGTAATGGGTCGCGGACAAGTACTGTCCGTCCACTACTGCGGAAAAATGGTAAAGGCGAAAACTCAGCTTTTTGACTGTTACGTCTTGACCTTCGACTTTGACAACTTTTACTTGTTTCGTGTTATTCATATATGTATTATATCGACCATTCACGGAAATGTCAATAGTAATGGTACGAAAAAAAGCAAGTTTCTCAAAGATTTATGATTTAGTCATAAGTCGTTGGTACCAAAGGACTTAGGGCGATTTTTCCCCGGCCCCTGTTCCCTAAGTCGTTACAGGGAAAGGGGTTAGGTTTATTTCTACTTGCCACGGTTTTTGGCTCTATAGGGCGGCAGCCCAACCGTTTCAATTCAATATGTCATATCAGTATTGTATCCTATGCTGGGGCCGTTGTCAATAGGTTTCTTGCGGGTTTTCGGAAATAACTTGAACTGGCAAAAACGCGGCGTTGAATTCTTCAATTACCCAATCGGTCATTCTTTCGATGAAATGGTCTGGTGGGACTGCTTGTTTGTCCACCGCCTTGATCTCGTTCATTTCCTCATTAAGTTCGGGTGGCATGTCAACCAACAGGGTCGATCCTGTTGATGGACGGTGTAATTCAATTCGCCACTGATGTGTTGTTTTCAATTTCAATCCTCAATCAAATCGTCATCGGAAAGTAAACCGCCCGAAATCATCCCGTCGATCAAAATCGACTTGTTGCGATGCAATTGCAGTTCATCGCATTCATTCGCGGAATAATCGAACGGCTTGGTAATGTCGTGTGAACCTTCGTCCACTTGTGCGGACAGTCGTGCAACATTGCGTTCCCGCAATGCTTTTAACTTTACATGGTCGGTAATTCCATCACGCTTTTCTGTCAACTGTTCCAGTCGTGCCAGTGTGCGACCGCCACGAACGTTGTCGTGGAACTTCGCGGGCAACATCGAATTTGGCACAACAATGGCTTCCATCACTTCTGTCCGAAGTTCTGCACAGAGTTTGCCACCGATGGTATTCGCGAAGTTGTAAGTCATGTCGTTTCCTTGTTCGTTGTTGTTGTTTGTCATACGTGTATTATAACGACCAAAGCCGTCCACGTCAAGACCCAAAGGGGTCAACATGCAACAATTCTTCACAAATAAACTGAAATTCTTTGAGTGTGACAACGCCAGTTTTGACCCATTCAAACACTAGCTTAACGCGGTCTTCAACCTGAATGTCGCACAGTTTCTTGTATCGGTCGTCGTCCATGTGATGTGCATTTCCTCCAGATAGGTCGAATCCGTCATCGTCATCGAATTCCAATTCGACATCCGGTGCGTCGTAGTCACGCCAAGGCTCTTTTGGTCCGGTGTATTCGTCGGTCATACCTTCTCCAACAGTTCGATTTCTTCGCGAGTGAAAACGCCACATGTGGTTTCGTACACGTAGTAGCCGGGAGTTGTGTTTCGCACATATGTCACGCGAGCAACACCGTTAATGGTCTCAACAGTATCGCCCGCAGTAATGTCGTTCATGGCCGCTATCCTTTTGGGTTGAGTAGTACACACCAGCACGGAACTGGTCAAGTCGGTTCGCCTGTTATGGCCGTTGTTTATCCGTGGTTAACTCGATTGCGTTGTTTCTTATATATGTATTATATCATATCGGCAGATTTTGTCAAGTGCAATCACCCTAAAATAAGAAAAAAGGAAAAGAAATAGAAATCACCCTAAGTCGTGGCTATCAAAGGACTTATGGAACGCCCGCCGGGGCCTGCCCGAAAATGAGTGGGAATTAGCCACTCACCCACGGGAAGGTGAACGCCCTACCACCTCAATTCAAGATTGAAGCGTTTCTTGGCGACCCGCCGAATGTACTTCGGTTGACCAGTGTGCAGAACGACACCAAGTGGTGTTACGATCTGTGCCCACTGCGACTTGCTCGCGTCCGTGGTGTTCAGAGTAATGCGGACGGGTTTGGCGGTGTACGTGTGTGCTGTCTTCAAGGTAGTCTCCAGTGTAGTGAAAAGGGAAAAGTGGTGTACTGCTGTATCGTGGCAGGCTTAAAAGGGAATGTCGTCTTCGTCTTCGTCGCAATCGAAACCTTCGGGGTCGCCGTCTTCTTCGTCTTCATCCCATGCGTCGGCTTCTTCTTCTGCCATAGCCGCCCAATATTCGTCTTCCTGTTCTTGAAAGACGGCGTCTTCTTCGATCTGCTCTTGTTCGATCCGTTGCAGATCATAAACCGATTCGTCAAAACACATGTGCGATTTCCTTAGAGGGTTTTGAAATGTTCTTTACGTTCGTCGTCAGTGGCTTTTGCCAAGTGCCATGCCGCCGCGAAGGTGGTAAGGTTCGCGACCGGATAGCGACCGGCTGCTTTGAGTTCCTTGCGATAGGCAAAGAAAGCGATTCGCAGTTCGTCAGTGGCTTTCAGCAGGTTGATTTTCATAACTGTATTCTATCTTATGTTGTGGCTGTTGTCAAGGGCTTTTTAGCTATTGCAGGGAATGGTGAAAACTTCAACACCGTTGACTCTAACAATCCAATCGGCAACTTGTCCGAAATTCGCCCCCTGCCCTAAACCCTTGCATAGCAAGAGCTTAGGTCGGGCGTTTCCTATTACCACTGTTCGGCGGAATCAACTTCCACCTTTGCAATGTCTGTCGCTTTCTTGGCGATAAGCAAATCTCCGGCAATAACCCGAACAGCCTTGATTACCCCAATATGGGTCAATAGGCGAGTTCTCAACAACTCTTTTGCCAAGTCTACCAATTGGTCATCAACGCCAACCAACATTGGAACTTGAGACGCCCGGCAGTATTTCTTGTCGTAATTCATTGCTTCGCCTTGTTTGGGTTTCGTGTTTCGTATGTATGTATTATAGCGAATCATTCGCCATTGTCAAGGGCGATTTCAGATTTCTTTCAATTCGCCAGAATAATGTGTGGTGTAGGTGCCGTTGCCCTTGCCATTGATTCCACTCGCATCGCGTGCAACGAAACCCACATGTTCCAGTTCGTTGTCGATATCGAAAACGTAAACCGGACGACCGGTGCGAATGATCCGGCAGTAAATGCCACCGGAAGATTTGATCGCGGTCGTGAGTTCGTCGTTTGTGAGTCTGGTCATGGCTTAACTTTCGAGTGTGAGTTGTTGTTGCTTATGTCTCTATTATAGCGAATTGTTCGCCACTGTCAAGAGCAACACTTGCTAATTTTGGAATAAGTGAAAGTTTTGAATGCAAGGGGCTTGCCCTTGATAATGTCTCGAATGCAATCAGCATTCAGTTGAATGCAAACCGCATTCTTGAAACACTTGTGAACCGTACCACCGCGAATCTTACCATTGTAAGAAAAACGCACTTGACGACCGATTGCCCGAAGACCCATGTCCAGTTGTTCTTGAATGTTCATCTTAACTTCCTTTGCTTGGTTGTTGTTGTTTCTTATGTCCCTATTATAACAAGATCGGCAGATTTGTCAAGTCACATCACCCTAAAATGAAAAGATTGTGAGAAAAAAGGGAATTCGTTTTGGCATGGAATTTGCTCTACGGAATTGACGTAAACCCTTACTACCAAAGGACTTATGGAACGCGGGCGGCGGCGGCTCGGCCATAAGCCCTTACGTGATAAAGACTTATAGCCAAGATTGAGGTCGTCAAGCCAACGGTTTTTCGGCCTATATCGGGCAGCAGCCCACCGTTTCAGTTCACTGTGTCATATGTACACCGTATTCCTATCTACCCTAGAGATGAGCCTTGGCAACGTCCAAAGCGTCGGCCAAATCTTCAATCGACTCGATATCGTGATCACCAAGCAAGCCCATCAACTTACGCATGGCAACGCAAGCCGAACTGTCAGCGTCCCAATCCCTTGCTCCACTGTCCTCGGCAGAGATCAGAATGTTGTCAAGCATGTCAAGCAGTTCATTATCGTTATTCATCTTTTGCTCTTTCTTAGTTAAGCAGTGTGTTTCGTATATGTGAATTATATCACATTTCGCGGCGACCGTCAAGCCTAATTGGTAACAATCTCTGATTTCTTAGCAAGTTTTCTTAGCTTTGAGATAAAGCTGAAATTGTTAACCGGTGCTTTGAGTGTACCGACCAAAGCCTTTTTGCTGCGGGAATCCGTTGAACCGACTGTGATTCGGCTTTTCCTGCGATTGATGATTTCAAGGTTATTCACGATAAGGAAAGAAACCTTCGTTGCTTTCGCGACCATGCTACCAACAGCCTTTGAGGGTTCGCCGCTTTTCGTTTTACATGCACCAGACAGAACAACGAAGCTATCCGCAGCTTTAACGGATTTGAGGGAATCAACGAAGTTTCCACCAAACAGCTTTGCTGCGATTGTTGTTTTTCCACATCCTGCGGGACCGTGAATCATAGAGAACGGCTTGCCACTTGCAAGGACTGCTTTGAGGACGGTCGCCTTGTCGGTTCCGGTGAAGTTGTCTGCATCGAAGATTTGTGTTGTATTTCTCATGCACGTATTATACCACGACCATACGGGAAATTGCAAGCCCGATGCCCACGTTATTTAGAAAAGATAGAAAGATAATTGCAATTAGTTTGGCATGGTATTTGCTCTGTGGAATTGACGTAAGTGCCTACTATCAAAGGGGTTATGGAACAGGTGCCGGGGCCTTGTGCATGTGCGTGGTGCGGGCCAGACGACTGCATAGGCTAGTACATGCTGCCTTGCCCATGTGCTGCCGTAGGCGACTACATTAGGTAGTACATGCGTGCATGTGTGTGTGTGCGTGCGTGTGTGCGTGTGCATGTGTGTGCGTGCGTGTGCGTGTGTGTGCGTGTGCGTGTGTGTGTGCGTGTGTGCGTGTGTGTGCGTGCGTGTGCATGTGTGTGCGTGCGTGTGTGTGTTACTCAGCACATACGATTGATGTGATCAGCCTGCACAGATAGTCTACTTCCTCACTATCACCACACCACTTAGGTGCGAGGATGGATGTGTATTCACCCATACCCTTGTACGAAATGGACCTATAAATAGCCTTCCATTCCTCTAGTGTAGGCTCACCCTCTGTTACCGCTAGTGTTAGTTCGTCAAGCATCGTATTACCTCAAAGTGATTTGATTTTGTGTGCGTCCATGTGGAACTTAACATCTGTCCCTGCGAAGTAGACCGTCACCAAACTGCCATCAATGGCCGTCACTTCCAACAGCTTACCAGTTGTGAAGCTGCGTGCATTGAAGTCGCCTTCGTTCGCAAGGCGTGCCCGAACCAATGCGGGAGTGTAAAGCTCTTGACCGTCAAGCAGGGTTGATTGTGCCATTGTCTTATCTTTCATCGAATTTGCGTTGAATGTAACGGCGACTGTTGGAACAGCTAGTCGCCCTACGTGGTGAACCATCGAAGGCCGCGATCCAATAACGCTTGCCCATTGCGAAGCGTTCGGTGTGTCCTTCACCCGCATCCATGATATGAATGGTCAAGGGCTTGGGGCCAATGTTGATGATCTTACTTTGTAAACTCTGCATGTGAAACTCTCTGAACTCTCTGAACTGTGTTAACTTGTTGTCTCTATTATATACTATCGGCATTGTGATGTCAATACCTTTAGCTATAAATCGCAGTAACTTTTGCAAGTCGTTGGCGATTCTTGTTGGTGTGAACCGCGATGAGTGAACCATCGCTACGCTCGCAGCGTGCAACGAAGTACTGCTGCTTGGTTCCACGGAGATGACAAACGATCTTGACTCTGTTAGTTGTTGTTTTCATATTTCCATTATACCAACATCTCCCGAAATGTCAAGCCCAATCGTTAAAGTTTTGCAAAGTTTATTAAATTGACATAAGTTATTACTATCAAAGGACTTATGGGACAGGGGCCGGGGGTATGGGTGTTGTTAGTTCAGAGATAAACATGTTGCCGCTGCACAAAAGGGCCTTGGTCCTTATGACTCACCAAACCCCACCAAAACATGAGTATTACCCAACCCTCTCAGATAGAAACGTCTCACACCGAAAGTTGGCAAATGCTTCTGCTTCTTCCACAAAAATTTCCCTCGCGTATTTCAAAAGTTTCTAAACCGCCCCTATCAAAATTTTTCCGTCGCCATAAAGTCCAACCTCATCTTCACCCTCCCATTTGTCGCCCTTAGACAGATTGTCTTTAGCCCAGAGCGGTTGTAGATTACTGTAGTGAAAGCACGCCCTCTGTTGATCCTCTTGGGTCAGATCGAAACTTGCACAGGGTCTTATGTGGTCTACGTGCCAGCCGTAAAAGCCATAGGTGTCCCAACTCATACCCTCTCGAAACTGGCCCTCAAGATGTTGCCTCAACTCCTGTGTGCTACATCCAAGCAACTCTATTGTCCCGACAGTCTTTTCTAGATTCTGTGCAACAACGGCGTATCTCAACCTAGCGGACAGAACGGTTCTCATTTTGTAATTAGGGTCGTTGTCATACCTATTTTTTAGGTACTTGTTGATATGATTCCTGTTGTTTGCTTGCCACTTTCTTGTTCTTGCCCTGCATCTCTCAGCATGTTCCTCGTCTTCACGTAGTCTCGTCGAACGTTGATTGGAAATTTTCTCTCTGTTTTCCTCAAGATAGACTTTCCTACTATTAATGTTGTTTTTGTAGTATTCTACCCCAGCGATGCCTTGACAAATCCTACATTGTTTTCTCCTTATTTGCTTCACCTTGGAGTGCCAGTTGTAGTCGGTATCCGGTTTTTCTTTGCCACATCCTGTACATACGATAGTTTCCACTTTATCTCCTTGTTCTAAATTGTTATCCGGGCGTACCAAGTCCATTTATACCTGTGAAGGTAATAGGCTGTGTCAGAGAGCAGTGAGGACTTTTATGCTGAAATACTTACAAATGCAATATTAAGTCGCTGGTGGCTTTCGCCCTTCACAGGTTCGGGTCGGTTGGTAACACGTTGCCCAAAAACTCTGCCTCACCTTGGGGTTCTTGAGACCCTCCGGTAACTCTCTCTCCACCAGTGGGTCAGGAACGCAAAACTGCACCCGGTTACGTCTTTTTACGGATTTCTGGCGAATTGTGACACTTTACAGCCATTGCCACACTCTATTCTAGTCCAATTTGACGGTTTTGACAAAACCTTTTTGGAGAAAACGTCTGAATTGCGTATAATAGTATGAGTACTGATAACTTTTACATGAGGGAAAACCATGAGCGACGAAAAAAAGACACAAGAATGTGAAGTGACACTCTGTTGCAAGGCGACGGGCGAGTTGAAGCTGGAAGTTCAAAAGGAGCTTGAGTCAGAGGACAAGTGTTTAGCGACCCTCCTGTCTCTGCACGATGGAATTCCAGAAGAAGAAGATTCGGAGGAAGATGCCGATGAAAATAGCGATCCTGCCGAATAATTCGTACTGTCTTGCGACATGCGATGGGGGAGAGATCGTTATTGGAGACTGCACCCTCAAAGATTGCAGTGTTGGACGTGAACTTGAGGATTACCTCAGTAATTCAGACCATCCCTGCCTAACGACCCTCGTTGAAGATGAAGAACCCTTCTTCGTGGCCGTTAATTTCTGCCTAGGTGGACAACCCATCAGTCAGTCCACTCACGTAGGGCACTTTCAGACCGCTGACGGTAAAAAAACCCTCGTGATTGATGAGGATATCGCTGGAGATCGCATCTTAAAGCGTGACGGCGACCATCTTCTCATCTACGCCTATCAACCATCAAATCTCTCCTTTCTCCCTAATCAACACTGCTCCGTAATGACTTCGGATGCGTTGATCACTCTTGAGAAAGATGAGTATCTCGGCTATAAAGAGGGTCATATTGATTCCCTCACTGCCGATGAGCTACTTGAACAGCTAGGTCGCTACACAACGGGGCGATCACCCGCATATGAGCGTGTTCAACTTTCCCCAGTCTGGTCTAGGCCAGATCGACCGGTGGAAGGTATGTTCATATACAACAAGATATCTCAACGGTTGGAATATTTTGACGGAACTTTTTGGAGGACACTTAAAACAGAGGAACTAGAATGAACTTACCGGAAGGAATGACGGAGGAACAGGTGATTGCCCAGATTCAGATTGTCGTCAACAGGATAGCCCCCAAGTATGCTTTTTACGGGTATACGACGGACGACATCAGGCAAGAGGCGTTCATCTTATGTATTGAGGCCCTGAATAGATATGACCCCACGAGGCCGCTTGAGAACTTTCTCAGCGTGAACCTGTCGAACAGGCTGAAAACCTTTGTGAGGGACAACTACTTCACGGCACAGACCAACGAACAGCGGAAGAAGCTCGTACAACCGGCACAGCTTGACTACGAGGACTCGATCATTGATGTCGCAGAGACGTTCGGGAACTCATATGAGCAGATTGATGTCAAGTCGATGACGAGGGCCATCGACCAGTACATGCCAGCGAATGTCAGAATGGACTACTTGAAGCTGATCAATGATGTCTACGTGAGCAAACAGCGTCGAGAAGAAGTCATTGACATAGTCAAATCAATTCTTGAGGAACACGGCTACGCGGAGGGTATAAATGAAGAAGGGTAGAATATCAAAGGATGACGAAACCCTTATCAAGGGCAATCTTCATCTCGATCTCAAAGCACTTGGGGAACTTCTAAGCCGAGACCCTAATAGTCTTGCAGAGTTCATCAGGCGAAAAGTGGCTAGTGGGGACTTCCTCGCACCCTCATGGTTAGACGAGGGCGACGTAAACTCAGGGGAGTACAACCTTATGTCGCGACCCTATTGGGGGGAGCTAAAGCAGCAATTCACAACCGACGAGCTAATTCTGTTCAAATACCACTGGGTACGTATTGTTGGTCAGTTCAACAATGAAGTCAGTCCTACGGAAGAAATTCAGGTAGTCGATCTTGTGAAGATGGACCTTCTGATGAACCGGGCACTCAAGGGTAATAAGGACAACTTGGAACAGATCAATGTTCTAGAGGCCCTCATTGCTACGGAGCGAGAGCATGATGCTGATCAACAGAATGCCGACGAGATGTTCAACATGGAGCGGCAGGTAGCGTCCCTCAAGGCTTCCCAAGAATCCCTCAATAAAGACTACCGAGAGCTTCAAACGAAGAAGAACTCGATGATGAAAGACATGAAGGCCACCCGTGACCAGATACGCAAGAGGCTAGAGGATAGCAAGTCTAACTTCAATAGTTGGATGGCTCACCTCATGGTTAGCCCAGAGCAGTCAGCAGAGTACGGTAGGGAGATGGAAATGATGAGGCTGGCGATGGAGAAAGAGGGGGAGAGACTCTCTCAGTTCCACAAATACACCGACGACATGGTAGACCAACCATTTTTGACACCGGAAACAGTGAAGGACTAGGAATGCAAGAAACATGGTACGAGGCGACATGCGATGTGTGCGATACTCAAAACATGGTATACGTCGGAGACACCAACAACCCTATGGGTGATGATCCCGATTTTGTTCAGTGTTATAAGTGCGGCCACATAATCAAGACGGACGAGGAAGCGACGGACGACGGAATTTCTCATATTGAGCGTGGGCTTGTTTGCCCACGGGATTACGAGAACTTCTTGAAGCTACCCATTACGTTTATGGAAGACCAGCGAATGGGCGAATGGTTGAGACCTATTCAGAGGGACGGAACAGTCGAGGAATTACTAGACACTTGGAATATTGACGATCCGTCTGAAAACTCAGAGATGGCCCAAGTACTAAGACATTTAAGGAGAGTGCTGAATGACGGCTAAAGACTATTTTATTCACTGGATAGGGTCATTTTTAGGGTTTGACCAGACTATGACCCTAGACGATAGGCAAGTACAGGAGATCAGAGAGCAGTTGCAACTTGTGTATGACGAGGAGAAAGTGGAAAACCGGAAACATATTCCTCTCCCAAATCCCCAGAAATACGTCAAGGACGATAGAGACCCATACAAGACTACCGACCCGATTGTGGACGGGGAGTTTGTGGATTTCATGGAAAATGTCGGAGGCATACTTCCAGACCAAGACTGTTACTATCCCGATCTTTGCGATCCCGAATCTAAGAAAGGCGGGACAATCCAATGAAGAAACAGACGGCCATCATTTTCGGAATAACAGGACAAGACGGCAGCCACCTTGCCGACTTGCTAATCGGCAAGGGATACCACGTCATTGGAGTGGCGAGACGGTCCAGTACGGACTGCACAGAGAGAATCAAGCATCTTCTCCCATACGCGACTTTCGATCTGGTTCAGGGGGATATCACAGACGCACACAGCATTGCCAATATACTTTTGAAATACGCTCATGTAGATGAAATCTATAATTTGGCAGCCCAAAGTCACGTCGCCGTATCCTTCAAACAACCAGCCTTGACTTGGGATATCACGGGAAAAGGGTGCCTGAACATCTTGGAGACGATGGCGAATCTTGATGTTCGTGCGAAGTTCTATCAGGCCAGTTCCAGCGAAATGTTCGGGAAAGAGTGCGACGAGCGTCCGACTGGACGTTCCTTGTTGTCTAATCCCCCACAGGTGGAGATGGAGAAGTACCAAGACGAACACACCAAATTTATGCCGCAAAGCCCCTACGCTATTGCGAAGACCGCCGCTCACCATATGACCCGCCTGTTCCGAGAGGCTTATGGCTTTCATGCGTGTGCTGGTATTCTGTTCAATCACGAGGGTCCGCGACGAGGCGAAACCTTCGTTACGCGGAAAATCACCAAGTGGATTGGAGAATTCAAGAAGTGGGAAGACAGCTACCAAGAAGCCTGTGAATATCACGGCGATGCCGAACCATACACTTTTACCGAAAACGACATAGTTTCTCCTTATGTCTCAGACTTTCCAAAGCTGCGTCTAGGCAACTTAGAAGCATGTAGAGATTGGGGGTACGCAGGAGATTATGTGGAAGCGATGTGGATGATGCTTCAACAGGACAGTCCACAGGATTATGTTATCTGCACCGGCGAGACTCATTCTATTCGAGAGTTCCTAGACGCGGCCTTTTCTCACGTTGACATTGAAGATTGGGAAGACCTAGTAGTTCAAGACCCAGAGTTTTATCGTCCCGCTGAGGTAGATTACCTCCGTGGTGACGCCTCTAAGGCTAGAGATGAATTGGGCTGGACCCCCAAACACTCATTCACCGATCTGGTGAAGATGATGGTGGATAATGATCTGCAATGAAAATTTACACAGTAGAGGTAGACATGACCAATGTCCTTGGCAGCTTGCAGCGTTTTAAGCTGGGAGAATTTAACTCTCAGTTCCCGACGCTGTTCATTGAGGCCGAAGACGCGGATCAGGCATGTTACTACACTTTCTGTAAATTTTCCGAAATGTTGCTGAGACAAGAGGAGTCAATAGAAGTAGCACAACTTTGTAAGGAGCTACAACAAGAAATGAGGATCAAAAAGGTATTCTGCAAAGATGAAAAGAAACTACGATGATCCCGTTTACAAGCAGTGGCGTCGTCTGGTTTACGCGAGAGACAAATATCGTTGCCAGATGCCCAAGGGCAAAAAGTGCTGTGGAAAGAAACGCAGCCTGCAAGCTCATCACATTAAGAAGTGGTCTACAGCCTCAGCGTTGAGGTACGATACCCGCAACGGCATCACTCTTTGTTGGGACTGTCATAAGTCCATTTCAAAGAAAGAACACTTGTACGAAGCGTTGTTCATGGAGATTGTGAGGAAAAATGGCAAGCAAAAGTAAGGCACCTCCATACACGGTGATCAAAGATACGAGAGAGCATGAGGGTCATGGATACACGTTTGAAAGGTTCGACGGTAGATACGCCTCTTGTGCGGGCATGGTTGTCCAGAAACTAGACACGGGCGACTACACGCTCGTTGGATATGAGGACAAGCTGACCATCGAGAGAAAAGGGTCCATCTCAGAGATGGCTATCAACTTGGGTTCAGACAAAATCAGGTTTATGGCTGAGATCGAAAGGGTGAAAGGGTTCCCTTTCAAGTTCTTAGTCCTAGAGTTTACGCTTGAAGACGTTATGAATTTTCCACAGAGTTCCAGTATTCCAGAAGAAAAGTGGAAAGACGTAAAAATCACGAACAAGTACATGTTGAAGATGCTCATTGAGTTTCAGATGTACGATGATATCCACGTCATCTTCTGTGGGAACAGAAAGAACGCCAAACTGGTAGTCAACAGCATTTTGAAAAGGGTGAACGAATTCTACTCAGTTGGGAGAAAAAAATGAGCGGAAACGTAGAGACCGTATCCGACTATGGGCTTGATTGTAAAAATCGAGAGATTTACCTTCACTCCTACGTTGGCAACACGGATGAAGACCCCGGCGTAGAGTATCGAATGGCAGTGGCGTTCTACAAGAACATTCGGCTGCTAGACACAATAAGCCAAGAACCCATTATCGTCCACATGCACAGCATCGGTGGCTGCTGGAATGATGGAATGGCTATCTTCGACGCAATTAGTATGGCTCGATCTGTCGTTACCGTTTTGGTCTACGGTCAGGCAGAATCTATGAGCAGCATTATCTTGCAGGCAGCAGACCGTCGCGTTATGATGCCAAATGCCTACTTTATGTGTCACTATGGCAAATCGGGGTATGATGGAAATTACCTCGATGTCCAGAAAGCCGCCATGTTCGAGAAAAGAGACTTGGAGGTAATGCTCGACATATATACAGAGAACGTGATCAACGGTGAGTACATGAAGGAACACTACTCTGATCCCAGTGAAGAAAAGGTGAAGAACTTTCTGAAACGCAAACTGAAAGACGGAGACTGGTACCTAAGTGCAGAAGAAGCTGTCTACTACGGATTTGCAGATGGCATCCTTAAAACACAGAAATTTCCCACCATAGACAGCTTGAAATAGTATGAAGATTTCATCCGTTGTTCACCTGATGTTTTTGGTGTTTTTTACCACCCTGCCGCTCTGGCCGGTTGAAACGATGTATGTGGTTCGTTGGATTCCATTGGGCTTAATTTCCGTTTGGTTCATATTCAACGGTTGCCCACTGACCCATATAGACGAATCTTTGGATGATCAAACTTTTACTGAGATGATAATAAAGCCCATATTTGGGGACATTGGGAGAGAGCGAGTCATTGCACTTACGTACATTGTGCTGGTCGTGGTTTCAATTCTGTGTACTCAAAAATATTACGAGTAGCTAGGCTAAAATGCAAAACAACAGAAAATTGATTCATATCGAAGATGCTTGGTTGAACTTAGACGAGCATGACCATAAAAACCTGTTCAACCCGATGGCTATCGTGGACCCGCAAGCGGACGACTTCCAGTACCGACTCATTTGGCTTATGTGTAGGCCGGAGTACTTTTCGTTTATCTGCAAGTACGTATTCAACATTAACATCCTTCCCTCACAGGCGTTGTTCCTATGTGAGATGTGGAATAGACGCTTCCCGATGATGATTGCTAGTCGTGGTTTTGGTAAGTCGTTCATCCTTTCCCTATACGCTATGATGAGGGCGTTGCTGATGCCGGGACGTAAGGTCGTCGTGGTTGGTGCCGCCTTCCGTCAGTCGAAGGTTCTCTTTGAATACATGGAGACCGTTTGGAATAATGCCCCCGTTCTAAGGAGTATGTGCGATGCTAACTCTGGTCCGAGACGTGACGTTGACCGCTGTGTCATGCGTATTAACGCCTCTCGTGTCACTTGTCTCCCACTTGGAGACGGAACTAAAATTCGTGGTCAGCGGGCTAACGATATCATTTCTGATGAATTTGCTTCTATTCCCCGTGAGATTTTCGAGACAGTTGTTGCTGGTTTTGCCTCAGTTAGTTCAGACCCAATTGCAAACGTTAAGCGAATTGCTTCACAGAAAAGGGCCTTAGAGCTTGGGGTTGCCATTCTACCAGAAGACGAGAACTCCCTCTCAGCAAAAGCCAACCAGATCATCCTATCCGGTACCGCTTACTACGACTTCAATCACTTTGCTGAATACTGGAAGAAGTGGAAGTCAATCATCCAAAGCCGTGGCAAGATCAGCAGGCTGCGTGACATCTTCGGAGAAGACCCTCCAAAGGACTTTAGCTGGTTAGACTACTCAATCATCAGGGTTCCCTATGAATTGCTCCCAGAGGGCTTCATGGATGCCTCACAGGTAGCCAGAACAAAGGCTACCGTACACGCTGGTATTTATCAGATGGAATTCGGTGCTTGCTTCACGAGAGACTCCTACGGCTTCTTCAAGCGTACCCTCATCGAATCCTGTGTGGTTGTCGATCCAGACCTCGGTAACTTTGGGAGTGCGGAGAAGATCATTTACGGCAAGGACAAGAATCCCATCTGCTTCACGGCGAGACTTATGGGGACTCCTAAGAAGCAATATGTCTTCGGCGTCGATCCTGCCAGTGAAGTGGACAATTTCAGTATCGTCGTGCTTGAGTTATGCGGTGATCATCGGAGAATTGTGTACTCTTGGACAACAAACAGGACTGAACACAAGGACCGCGTCAAGGCTGGGTTCGCCACAGAGACCGACTTCTACTCATACTGTGCCCGTAAAATCCGCGATCTTATGAAGATATTCCCATGTGTTCATATCGCGATGGATGCTCAGGGTGGCGGTATTGCCGTGAGTGAGGCTCTGCACGACAAGGATAAGATTGAAGAAAACGAACTGCCCATCTGGGAAGTGATAGACGAAGACAAAGAGAAAGACACGGACGATTACCGTGGTCTGCATATCCTAGAGATGTGTCAGTTCGCGAAATACGAATGGCTCTCAGAGGCCAATCACGGTCTACGTAAAGACTTTGAAGACAAGGCACTACTATTCCCCATGTTTGACTCCGTGAGCCTCGGAATAGCCGGGATAGAAGACAATATGAAAGACCGCCTCTTTGATACTCTTGAGCAGTGTGTTATGGAGATTGAGGACTTGAAGGACGAACTCGCCATGATCGAGATGACAGAGACCCCGTCTGGTCGTGGCAAGTGGGATACCCCGGAGACGGTAATCGGTGCTGGTAAGAAGGGCAAGGTCAGAAAGGATCGTTATTCTTCACTCCTGATGGCTAACATGGCAGCCCGTAAGATCGCTAGAACACCTACGGCAGAAGCCTATGATACCTATGGAGGCTTCGCGACCGTTGAGAAAACTGAGGGAGAGGGAGACCGATTGGTACAGGGTCCAGCTTGGATTGTGGACGGTTTGGAGGGTGTTTATTGAGTTTCTGAGTATATATTGTTAGACAGTCAGACAAGAGACGGACAGTGGTGGCACTGTTAGATAGCTCTAGCAAGAGACTTAGATATACAAGGAATAACCAAATAATGCCTGATCCGCTAAACACATGGAATGACGCCGACCCCGCCAGCAGAGCGGCGGCTTTTGCAGATTTTGCTGAGATTCACGAGGTGTATGATGGAGTAGCGAAAGGAAACGCTAGAACATTCCTTGACGTAGAGCCAAACCGCTCCGTTAAGCCACAGTTTGGGCACGCTGACTACTACGCCTTTCGTCCCGGCGAACAGGTTCCAACCCAGCAAAAGCGAATCATTAAGATGTGCATGGATGCCTACGACAAGGTAGGTATCGTCCGAAACATCATTGATCTGATGGGGGACTTTGGCTGTCAGGGTGTGAACCTCGTACACGAGAACAAAAGTGTCGAGAAGTTCTACCAGCAGTGGTTCAAGAAGGTTGATGGTAAAGAGCGTTCTGAACGCTATCTTAACAACCTGTACCGCACCGGAAACGTATTCATTTACAAGTCGTATGCGAATATTTCTCCGAAGATAAGCAGGTACCTCAAAACGCTTGCCAACGACATCGTCGTTGAGATTCCAGACCTAGAGAAGGGACTGATGCCGTGGCGTTACAACTTCCTGAACCCTCTGGCTATTGATCAAAAAGACGGCGATGTCAACCTATTCTTAGGTAGGAAGAACTATGAGCTAACTGCCAGTACCTTCTTTGACAACTTCAAGGACGGTTCGATTCCTATGAAGGTCATTGAGACCCTACCTCCCGAAGTTAAGAGGGCCATAAAGGACAAGAAAGAAAAGGTGCAGCTAGACCCAGAGAAGCTGTGCGTCTGCTACTATAAGAAGGACGACTGGCAATCTTGGGCACATCCAATGGTGTATGCTATCCTCGACGATATCGTCATGCTTGAGAAGATGAAGCTGGCCGACCTTGCTGCTTTGGATGGTGCAATCTCTAACATCCGTCTGTGGACCCTCGGAGACTTTGATCACAAGGTTCTGCCTACAAGGGCGGGTATCAACAAGCTCCGTAACATCCTAGCCAGCAATACTGGTGGGGGAACGATGGAACTTGTCTGGGGTCCAGAACTCAAGTTCACAGAGAGTAACAGTCAGGTCTATAAATTTCTCGGTTCCGAGAAGTATCAAGCCGTTCTCAACAGCATCTTCGCTGGGCTAGGCGTACCCCCAACACTTACGGGCATGGCTATCGGTGGCGGATTCACCAACAACTTCATCTCGCTGAAAACCCTTATGGAGCGACTACAGTACGGTCGCGACCAACTGACTAAGTTTTGGGCAAAAGAAGTTGAAGAAGTCAGACGAGCGATGGGCTTTAGAAAGCCAGCCCACGTCGTGTATGACCAGATGAGCCTGTCAGACGAGGCCGCAGAGAAGAACCTTCTCATTCAACTCGCAGACCGCGACATCATCTCCCACGAGACTATCCTTGAGAGATTCAAGGAAGTGCCCACCGTGGAGCGTTTACGCTTACAGCGTGAAAACACGGCTCGCGATAAAGACAAGATGTCTCCGAAGGCTGGCCCATTCCATCAACCTGAATCGGACGATATTCACCAGAAAGATATGGAGAAGATGGATCGTCAGGGTGAGATTAACGAGAGAATGGCGGTTCAGAAGGAGAAAATGAAGCCCAAGCCAGCCGCTCCTCAAGGCGGAAGACCTAAAAACAGCAAGGACGGCAACAAGAGAAAGAAGCGTGTAGATACTCCCAAGAGCAAGCCGGGAACGGCTGAATTGGTTCCTTGGGTTATGAACACCTATGACGCACTGGAGAATATCGCTCAGGGTTATCTCCATGTAGCCGGGAAGAAAAACCGTAGACAGCTAACCAAAGCCCAAGTCCAAGAACTGACGGACATCAAGTTTCGCGTTCTAGCTACTATCCCTCTGATGTCAAAGGTGGACGATACTGCTATCCACAAAGCGTTATCCTCTAATATTCCTCTCCCTCAAGAGTTGAGTGTAGACATATCTGAGGCGGGAATTTCCTTGGAAAACACTCCGATGGACGTGTACGAGAGTGCTATAATCGGACTCTATGTGAATCACTGCATCGAGTGTTACGCAGAGTGATTCTGTGGAAATAGACCTTTTTCGTAAAAATATTTCCCTTTTGTGTATAATGTGATGAGGTAAAAAACAACTATGGAAATCTTTCAATCTGAAATCAATGACGGTATTGGCGATCTAGTCAAAAGTACGGCTAGCGTTGCGTATTGTTCAGCGGTGTCTCTCCATACGGGGACAGTTGAAGCGGCATCGAATATCATCTCCGACCCGGAGATACTTACTAAGATCATGGCTGAAAACAAAGATCAGCGTGATCTTTTCTACCTTGAGGCGGTTCTTGTCTCCACCGGATGGAATAAGAACGACGACGTTTTCCTCGCTGAAAATACTTGGGCGGCACGGAAATCACCAGAAGACAAACAATTCAACTTTATGCACGATGAGAACGATATCATCGGACATATCACTGGCAGCTACGTTCTCACCAAAGACGGCAAAGCTGTTTCAGACCAAGTCGTAGCTCCCCCAAGCGATTTCGACATCATCACTCAAGCAGTTCTCTACAACAGTTGGATAAACGCTGAGAACAAAGAGAGAATGGAGCAGATTCTTGCGGAAATCCCAGAGGGCAAATGGTATGTGTCAATGGAATGCCTCTTTGCTGGATTCGACTACGCTCTAGTCGATGAAAAGGGACTTGCCAAACTTTTGACGCGAGAAGAATCGTCAGCCTTCTTAACAAAACATCTCAGGGCTTATGGCGGAACCGGTGAGTATGAAGGATACAAAATTGGTCGTGCTTTATCCCAAATCGCATTTTCTGGAAAGGGATTGGTATCAAAGCCCGCAAATCCCCGAAGTGTGATTTTGAATTCAAGCACAGCATCTTTTAACGTGAACACTGATTCAAAACTTTCTATAGGAGAAATCAATATGGCTGATCAGTCACTTCTGGAAAAACAGCTTGCAGAGACTAAGGTAGAACTTGACACAGTCAAGGCCGAAGTTGCAACTGTTAAAGCCCAGATCGAAAAAGCAAAGGACTTGGAGTTCGCTTCCAAGATCGAAGTATATGAGGTTGCTGCAAAGCAGTCTTCGGCTTCTATCGCGGAGTTGGGCGAAACGATCAAGTCAACACAAGCCCGCGTAGCAGAACTGGAAGACGCACTTGCGACTTCTAAGGAAGCTCTGACTACAGCAGAGAAGCACATGGGCGACATGAAGCAGAAAGAAAAAGCGGCAGAGCGTAAGGCTGCTCTTGTTGAAGCTGGAGTTGAAGAAGAAGAAGCCAGCAAGTCTGTAATTTCTTTCGCGACTCTTGACGATGACGCTTTTGCGGCTGTCGTAGAGATGGCTGTTAAGAATCAAGCCAACTTCGAGAATTTCAAGAAGAAGGGCGATGACGACGACGACGACAAGGACAAGAAGAAGAAGAAAGACGCCAAAGCAGCAGAAGAAGTAAAGGCAGCAGCCACATTGGCGTTAGAACAGGCACAAGCAGCGGCAGACGCTCTTGACGATGTTGATGCTTCGGATTCCGACGAAATGAATGTTGGTGACGACTCGGACGACGCACTGTCCAAGGCCCAAGCCAGCGTTTCGGAATACTTTGAAAAACACGTTCTAGCTTAAACAAAAGGAGAAAAAACTATGGCTCTTAAAGGCGATAGATACGAAGAATCAACTGACATCAGTTATTTCTACACAGCAAGTACAGCCACTCGTGGTGGCGTTGCTTGTTTGGACCTTCTGAGTGCTTCGGGTGCCGCGATGGATCAGGGTGACAACACCGTGTCCTACCAGCAAGCCGCAGTGACAGACGTTCCTGTAGGAATTCTTCTGAACGACGTTGTGAACAAAGACCTCACCCGTACCCATCTTAACGTTTATAAAGATGAAGTACAAAAGGGAGGCAAGGTAACTATCTTGACTCGCGGTTGGGTTGTAACCAACATGATTGATGGTACCGTAACCCCCGGAGAATTGGCTTATGCCTCTGATGCCGGTGGTACAGCAGGGTTCCTGCAAGACCACGCATCTGACGCTATCGGGTCTGGAAACTTGGCTGTTGGTCGTTTCATGTCCGCTAAGGACGCTGACGGCTATGCCAAAGTTTATGTCAACCTTCCTAATCACGGTGCTTAGGCCCGAATAACGTAAAGGAGAGAAATCTTATGTCTACACAGACAAGACCACCAGAAGAATACCTTAGTCTTTACAAAAAGACAGGTAACAACGATCAGAACGTTGCTTATGCAGCCCAGCGTCAGTTCGCTAAGGCTCTTGAGCTTCCTCTGCGTAAGGGTGTTCTGCTTGGTAATATCCTCGGAGACATTTTCGAGGTAAACAAAGTTGAGCCGGGAGCCTCTACGGAGTATCCTCTTGACTTGATTGCACCGGGCCTTGAAGGTGAGCATGTTGCTTACACCAATCCCGGTCACGGTCGTATTCCTGAACGTGCCGTTGAGAGCGACTACGTGATGATTCCGACCTACAGCATTACCTCAAGTATTGATTACTTGCTGCGTTATGCTCGTGAAGCTCGCTGGGATGTTGCGGCTCGTGCTGCACAAGCCATGAGAGCAGGCTTCGTGAAGAAGATGAACGACGACGGCTGGCATACCCTTTTGGCTGCTGGTGTTGATCGTAACATCTTGGTGTTCGACGGTGACGCTACCGCTGGCTTGTTCAGCAAGCGTATCGTTTCCCTGTCGCAAACAGTGATGCGTCGTAATGGTGGTGGTAACACCGGCAGTGCGAATCGCGGTCGCTTGACCGACATGTACGTTTCTCCAGAAGCACTGGAAGATGTACGTAACTGGGGACTCGACCAAATCGACGAAGTAACTCGTAGAGAAATCTACACCGCATCTGAGGGTGGTGCCCCCATCACTCGCATCTACGGTGTCAATCTCCACGACCTCGACGAACTGGGCGAAGGTCAAGAGTATCAAGAGTTCTTCTTGAACGGCTTGGGCGGTTCTTTGGAAGCGTCTGACCTCGAACTTGTCGTTGGTTTGGATCAAGGGTCTTCGGACTCCTTCATCATGCCAGTGAAAGAAGACCTGCAAGTCTTTGAAGACCCAACCATGCATCGTCAACAACGTGTTGGCTACTACGGTTGGTCTGAATTGGGCTTCGGCGTGCTGGATAATCGTCGTATTATTCTGGCTTCGTTCTAAGCAGTCCCCTTCGGGGGTAAAAATCAATCAAAGGGTCATCCCCATTTAACCGGGGATGGCTCTTTTTTTGTGTATAATAGGATGTAAATAGCGTTTTGCACACACGACAGGATTCTTTTTAAGGGGAAACCACCTATGGCAGCTTTATCTGATTACATGGAGTCTGGGCTACTCCATCATGTGTTTAGGGGAGAAACTTTCTCTAAACCCTCAAATGTCGCCATCGCCCTATGCAGTGGAGTCCCAGTTGATTCTGATACCGGTGTTACCATTCCCGAACTCCCTACGGGGATCAATGGCAGTGGAACCGGATATACAAGATACGACTTGGGCGACCCGGCCACTCTCGGTGATGCTTTCTGGAATTACGATGTTAACGATCATAACGCCGGTAGCGGACTGATCAAAAATCTAAACACGTTTCTCTTTGCAACCGCCCTGACTGATTGGGGATGGGTCTCTGGCATAGCGATTGTCGATTCTGGTGAGTATGGCAGCGGTAATTTGCTCATCTACGCAGAGCTAGGAAACCCTCGTGTTGTTTATCAGGGAGACGCTCCAAAGTTTGACGCGAGTCAGCTTCAAATCAAATTCAAGTAGGGGCTAATCCATGATTCTTACCAGAGCGGCTTATCTAGCGTCTATCGCGGCAATGCTGCCCGATAACGCCACGCAAGAAATCTCACCATTAGATTTAAGAACCAGCCTCATAAACTTGGTCGATTCCGTACCGGGCCTTATGCAGGATGCCGTTTTAGACACTCGGAACTTCGCCACTCCAGACATACGCACTACCGTAGCTGGAGATTTGGCTCTAAGCCATATGAATTTGGTTGGACGTTCTAGCACTGACAACTCCGCTTTTGGCTACGCCTCTTTACGAAACAACTACCACGGCACGCAGAACACGTCTCTCGGCAGTTACGCTTTAAGCTGTAACATCTACGGGAGTGGAAATACTGCGGTCGGATATCAATCGTTGGTGGGCAACGTCACGGGAAGCGGAAACGTTGGTGTCGGCAACCATACGATGCACCACAATCGTCACGGTAGCTACAACATTGCTATCGGTCATGGTGCTGGGTGGTATCTAAATTCCACGGCGAGCAATACATTCATTGTCGGCTCGACTCCGGTTACGTCTGGCGATTTCTGTGACGCTAGCGGTGAGCCGCTTACTTCGGGTGATGCACCTCTGCTCTATGGTAATCTAGAGGTAGGAAGTCATCAACTGGCGATTGGTACCACTAACCTGCACGGTTATGGTATGCTGCAAGTCTCAGGTGACATATCTCCCACCGAAAGCGGGAAAGACCATCTGGGTCGCAGCCAGCATCCTTGGAAATCTATCAATGAGAATATCTGGTTCTCAGGTGGTAATGTCGGCGTAGGAGGTATGCCCTCTGGAGCCATTCATGGAGTGGCCGATGCTCAGATGACGGTCTATGGAGACCTTGTCCCAAACCAAAATGACCGATACGCCTTGGGACACCCCTCTCTTAGGTGGGACGCTTACCTAAACGATGTCACCATCAGCGGTCAACTTACCGCCAATGACATTGAATACAACACAATCACGAACTGCCTATACGAGTGCAAAACGTTACATTTGGCGACTAGTGGTTTCTGTGACCCTACTGATTCTGGCTTCCACAACGACGCCGTCTGTGGATTTCTCAGCGATCAGGCCCTAGACGGTGCTGGCTTTGAGGTCCACTCTAGCGGAAGCACTTATCGTAGGGATTACCATTTCTTGTACAGATTCCCCGATGCGGGTCTCTCCTGTCTCCCAGAAGACAGTGCCTACACTAGGTCTCGATGGGAAAGCAATATCTCAATTGAGGCCCTAAACGACACAGCCTTCATCGGTGAGAGGGTGTTGGGTCGAAACGATGTGGGCTTGGCTATCCAGAGCGGCTGCATGGGAATCTTTGTTGAGCCTGTCACCCCTTCTGGTCAGAGGGTCGTTGTCGCTCAAGAGCCACACTACGAAGCTCGCTACCCCACTCTTAACGATATCAACTTCATTGCTCGCTCTGGAACACACTCTGTGGGCGGGAATCCGGTTGGCTATGACTACACCGTCATGTACGGAACGGTTGATTCTGGCGTTCAGGTAATGCAAAGATTTGCTAGTCGAATCAAAAGCGGAGCCGGTGTTCGCGGATTCAGTATAATTTATCACGACGAACTGGATCAATAAAGGATAAACCATGAAAGATCGACTATCAATTCATCAGGATAATGGCGACTCTGGAGTGATCAGAGAGGCTGTAACCATATTGCGTAATGGGGGTCGGGCCAGCCAGTCTGGCCTTGTTGGCATTACTAACGCCACATACGTAAGTGGGCAAGAACCCATTCTTCCTGATACAATTTTCAACGTACAGTCTACGGGTGACTCAAATATTCGCTTCTCTAGCGGTCCTTCCAAATTCTTCCGTAGCTCTCTAGAGCTAATTGGAAACGGAAATATTAGGGCCTCTGGTTTTCACATAGCATACGATCCAGAATACGATGATGCCTTCGTTGTTGATAATAGCTATGGGTACGGCGACTTATGTGTCCATCCAAGTAGCGTTGATAACACCGTGGTTGACTTCTCGCTTATTCGTGCTAGTGGTGAGACCGGGATGGAATTCTCTCATATTTCCATTACTGAGAAGGGTTACGTAGGTATTGGACTTACTAGAACTCACACTACTCGCAACTTTACTGCCAACTCTCCACTGACCATTGCGTACTTTTGTGAAAACGTACCGGACAGTGGGACTATCGCCCAGCACGAACAGGCCACAACTCCAGACGCAACGGCTGCCTTTGGTAAAATCTACGTTAAGCCATACACTACGGGTGGCCGTAGTCAGGCTCTTTTCTTCCTCGACGATACAGGTGTTGAGACAAACCTTGTATTGAGCCAAGACTTAGACCCGCTAGTCTCTAGTGGAGGTTTGATTTACGGCAATAACGGAAACACCTACGGAGGCTGGTACACTCCTGACACTCGTGCGGCAGATAGCAGCAAGTACAACAACACATACTACGGTTGGGGTGCAGGGTTCGATATGGGAGAGGCGGGAGTTGCTACATGTAACACCCTAATTGGTCGCCACACTGGTAGTGGCCTGAAACCCACAAGCTCCAACAACACGGTTGTAGGGTGTGATAGTCTTGAAGGATACACAAGCAGCAACAGAAACATCGTTCTTGGCGATAGCAATGTCAATAACGGAGGTGGAGCGTTTGGCGGAATGGACGATTCTATCATCATTGGTAGAAACCTATATACGTCTTCGCTCCCAGCAGACGGAGCTTTCGCCCTTGGGTTTGGTACTGCTCCGCTACTCTTTGGTAAGCTGACTGGTGCTAGGAGCCTGACGGTTGATGGTACCCTTTCTGTACTATTAGTGTCTAGTGCGGAGTTTGAAACTAGCTTTGAGTTTGATAACGTTTACTCAAGAAACACCACGGTTCTCAACACTATCGACTACGGTAGAGGTGGCAGCAATCAGGGTATCAACGATCTGGAATTCAGATTCGCTAACAGTGCCGGGTTGTCTCAAACGCTACTTACACTAGACCCTCGCGGCGGTCCTCTCACAAACACCCCTTCTTATCAGAATCCGGTTTCAACTACTCCGTTTGCAAAACTAGATGCTGATTTCCAACTGCGTGGTGCGATACGATTCCAAGATGGGACATCTCTATCTGGACTTGCTGAATTGAATTTGGTCCCTCTATTGGGAGTCTCAGGAACAAATGTTGTTTCTCAGAACAACGAAAATCACATTGTGTTGGATTTCCGTGACCTTGACTTGGCGGGTAATCTTGGTACGATTACAACGGACGACACCTTCCTTGTAGCACAGGTTGGCGGCTCTGGATCGCCCTTGGTTGGTAAAATGTCCCTACAGGGACTTACTGACTATGTTGGGAGCGGTGCGAGTACCATTGCTGAAAACTGCAACGTTCTCATCTCTAATGCAGAGAATGAACTTCTGGTTAACTCCGCTAGCATGTCACGCTCTGTCTTCATCGGCTGTGACGTTGCCTATGGAGCTAGTGGCTGGAAACACGCTGTCATCATCGGTACCGAAGCTGGTGCAAACGCCACGGTTACAAACCCTCTGTTGGACTCGGACTTTGCGGCTGTCTTCGTTGGTTATCGTGCTGGTTACGACTGCGACAACGCAGATAACATAATTGGTATCGGTACGAACGCGGCTAACAACTCAGACAGTGCTTCTGACTCCATCTTCATAGGGTCAAACGCTGGCCTGAACGGCTCGTATTCAAACTCTATTGGTATTGGTGAAAACGCCCTCCGGGGAACATTCTCCAGCGGTGAGGGTGGTAGTGGTAACATCGAGATTGTTACAAACATTGATGACAACAACAGACTGATGTTTAGCGGTGGAGCATTGTCCAACCGTATTAACATTCAGAACACCATTGCTGGTAGGACTGATATACCCAACATCTCTATCGGTGTTCCTCGCCTGTCTCCAACGGCTCCTCTTGAAGTCCGCAGAGATTCTGTTGCTCATAGCGGTAACGGAAACACCTACATACAAACTTGGTACTGTGATAATACCCTAGCTGCCTACGTTGACTGTAGCGGTATCTACAATGTCGGAGGAGTTGGTCCTTCTCAGGTTGAGGGAATCTTAGCCACTCCAATTACTGCTGCTGGCAGTATCAGCACTCCGACAACCGGAGTCCTAACCATTTATCAAGATGGCGTTAGCACAGGGGTTAATGTAAATGTTGTCAATAGAGACTCGTCGTTAACAGCCGGTGCTGGTAACTTTTGTGTCGCCATAACCATGAACGGTCAGTACAGACCTATCTGGGTTTCTTGCTAAGGAGAACATTATGGGTCGCCCATCTAGCTGTCATACTTGTTGCGGGGGAGGACCGGGAGGACTTCCTCCAATCTCAGACTGTGCAAATTTGCTGTGTATTGTTTTTATGTCTCGCAAGGCGTTTATGAGGGATGACCATCTACAAGCCTTTATTGATCTTTGGCCCGATAGGGTTTTTATTCTTCTAGACGTTGAAGCGGACAACCAGACACAGACGATTGTTTTATCTACTTTGTTTGAAAACACTGCTAGACTGCTTACTCTAAGTACAGAATACGCAGACGATCCAACAAACTTAATTCCGCTTATTATTCAGGACAATGGGTCGCTCGCCACAGCCATTACCAACGACCCTTGGCCGAGAGTTAAAGAAATTCTCAGTCGCAACTCATTGTATACCACTTGGTTTACAACTAACTGTTCAGAGTATTCAATTGTTGTTGATCCTGCCGGGGGAATGACGGAATTCGGCGTTTCCGCTACGGTGCAAAATCTAGAGGATGAAATTGATGCCCTCGGCTTAGGCCATACTAGGGTAGAGTCGATCCCTATGGCAAGCGACAAAATATTTTGTCCGTTTGTTACTTCTGAGTGTTGTGATGGTTCAGCGACTACAGCATTGGCTACACTTTGTCAAAACAATCCCGATGAAGGTAATTATGATTGGAGTTGTCCAGAGTTTGAAAGCATTAATTTCCTCTACCCATACAACAACCCCGACCCCGCTCTTGGATTAGATTATAACACCTACGAGGGAGGTTTTGGACTAGGCTACGGGTCAGGGCCTTACAGCCCCGGCGACTCTTTGCTTTTAGAGGTGGGAGACAGCGGAAAACTTCAATCGCCCAACAACGTGGGATGCCTCCCCGGATATCATTCAATCTATTATGGGCAGTGGAAAACGAGAACCCCAGCGGGTTCTGCTAATCCGTTTATCAGTAGGGGGTCTGCTAGTAGTCATCTAGTAGGTCTTGTCGTACCTTCCGGGGGCATTGATGTTTATCCCGAATTAGGTTGTGTGTACATATAAATAACAGGGGTTTCAGATGTTAGTAATTTCCGATAGAGTAAAAGAATCCTCTATAACAGAAGGGAGCGGGTCTGTATCGCTAGACTCCCCTTTTGGTTCATTCCAATCCTTCTCGGAGG
>Ga0302133_10000218_pt1 | contig 34063 bp, 28 predicted proteins | sample CB9_331_MG_FD_203121 | JGI IMG/M metagenome (GOLD analysis project Ga0302133, IMG submission 203121) | Marine microbial communities from Western Arctic Ocean, Canada - CB9_33.1 | ecosystem: Environmental > Aquatic > Marine > Oceanic | place: Canada: Western Arctic Ocean | collected 2017-09-19 | reverse complement strand
TGGCAGCGGGGGAGAAAATGCCAAAACATCACCAAGCGCTAGACACGGGGCGGCCGCAGCGTGTTACAATCGCGACATCGCGAGCCTGGATCGGTTTCAGGCTCGACCCATATGGGAAATGTAGGCTAATAGTGTGGGTACGGTTACTACTTCTAGGTGAGCCGTTCTGCCTGAAGCATCTCCGCAATGAATTTTTTGTACGAGAGCAGGGGTTTGTTTTTTTCTCATCCCCTATCGTTTGACAGGTTTCAGTCCAACAGCCGCATCCATCATTCCGAAAATATTTTGTCTCGACAGTTGAGTTCTCCCTCTTCTTCAATCTTTTTCCGGAGGTGTGCTATGTCACGTAAGCGCTGGCGCTCTGCTTTTACATTGATTGAACTACTCGTAGTCATTGCGATCATTGCGATTCTCATTGCCCTTCTTTTGCCTGCCGTGCAACAAGCACGCGAGGCGGCACGTCGATCAACCTGCAAAAACAATCTGAAGCAGATCGGCTTGGGTCTGCACAATTACCACTCCACTCATAACACCTTTCCGCAAGGCAAAGTTGTCGGGACGAGAACCTACCCGGGCTGCCCGGGTTGGATTAACGGATCCGGCTTCAGTTGGCGGGTGATGATCCTTCCATTTATGGATCAGGCACCGCTCTACAAAAGGAATGTCAAACCGAATGTGGGCATCTCAACTTGCGGCATTTTTGCGCCAGGCGGGACCCAGCGGCTTGAGTTGCTTCGTACACATCAACCGGCGTTCCTTTGCCCGAGCGACAACACGCAGTTCGTCGGTACTGAAAAACCATCGAACTACGCGGGCATGATGGGAAACCACCCGACGAGTCACCAGTTCTCGGGTACTGCCCAAGCCCGACAGGGATTGCTCAGTTACAGAGGGACCAGATTGAGGGACTGCACCGATGGCTTGAGCAACACGGCCATGGTGGGAGAGGTTTATCGCGGCGTTCTGTTCAACCGTTACAGCGGCGGACCTTCGAATATTAGTGGTCAGCGCTGTAAATGGTGGGCAGCCGAGTCTGGATTCTGTGGTGCCGACACTTTCAATCCTCCCAATGCAGCACACCCCGGCCGCGCAAATAACCAGGGGCAAACAGCGCCGCAAAACAGCGCCGCAAACGATCTAGCTTGCTTGAAAGGCGGGCCGGGGGCTTGCGCGGATCAGGTGTCGTGGGTCGATGATCTGGCACCCAACGAGCCTGGTGCTCGTGGTGTTTCGAGTGCGCACACTGGGGGATCGCAAATCCTCTTCGGCGACGGTACAGTTCACTTCGTCAGCGACAACGTTAGCATCGCGATTTGGCGGAATATCGGCTCCATGTCCGGTGGTGAAGTCAACACGAACTTCTGACAATTGATGCGGCTCTTAGCTTAGAATTGCCGTGAACTAACGGCAGACAGAGACTCAGCGTTTAACAGACGCTGGGTCTCGTCTTTTGTCGCTTCTGCAATTGTCGGGGTCTCACGATTCTCCGATCCCGTCGGTCCACCAGATTATCCGGGGCCTCCAACCCCCAATCTCATCGCGTGTCTCGATGCCGTCGAAAATTCTTCTTGTCATTCTGGGGTTGTCGTGTGCAACCGCTGTTACGGCGGCTGATAGTCCTTCCTTCGACGATGCGACGGAGCGGTCAGGCATTCGGTTCAACCATGTCTCGCCTTTGACGCCAGAGCGTCACATACATCTTGTGATGGGGTCCGGCATCGGCTGGATCGACTTCGACCGCGACGATTGGCCCGATCTTTACCTCGCACAAGGAACTCCGTTCGGTCAGACCGAGCGGAAGCAGTTTCAAGCCCTTGGCGAAACGTCCGATCGGCTCTACCGCAATTTGGGGCAGGGTCGTTTCGAAGACATTAGTGAAGTGGCCGGCCTGAACGATTTCGACTATTCGATGGGAATCTCCGTCGGCGATTTCGACAACGATGGTTTTCAGGATATCTACGTCGCCAATTTCGGCCGCAATCGGCTTCTGCAAAACAACGGTGACGGCACCTTCAGCGAAATCGCGGCAGCTGCCGGAGTTGATGACTCGGCTTATGGATCGTCCTGCACGTGGGTCGATCTCGATGCCGACGGCAATCTCGACCTTTTCGTGTGCAACTATTTGAACCTCGACGCCAATAATTACGAACTATGCACTGCTCCCTACAACGGCAGACGTTATGCGATTTCCTGCCATCCTCGTTTCGTCCCAGCGGCGCGAGACGCCGTGTTCCATAACGAGGGTGACGGCAGTTTTTCGAATTGGACCCAATCGGCCGGTTTCGCGCAGAGTCCGGCTGCACAAGGACTGGGAGTCATCGCAGCCGACCTCGATGACGACGGCGACATCGACATCTATGTCGCCAATGATTCGGTCCCCAACGATTTGTGGATCAACCGGGGTGGCGGTAAGTTCGTCAATGACGGGCTGCTTTCGGGGACCGCCCTCAACCGCAAGGGACTACGCGAAGCCGGTATGGGAATCGCCGTCGGCGATGTCGATGGCGATGGCCGTCCCGATTTGTTTGTGACGAACTATTACGGAGAAACAAACACATTGTACCGCAACGAGGGCGAGGGGTTTTTTCTCGACGTCACCGACGAATTCGGTTTGGCCGGTCCAAGCCGCTTGCGGTTGGGTTTTGGGGATTCGCTCTTCGATTTTGACAACGATGGCTGGCTCGATTTATTCGTCGCCAACGGGCACGTCCACGACCGGCAAAAACTGCTCGGCCGAGAGGAAGCTTTTGCACAACAGCCGCAACTGTTTCGCAATCAAGCTGGCCGACGGTTTGCCGATGTTTCCAGATCGAGCGGGGCGTATTTCCAGCGAAGGGTCGTCGGCCGAAGTTGCGCCGTAGCAGACTACGACCGCGACGGGAGAGCGGATCTCGCCGTTGGACACCTCGATTCCAAATTCGTACTGTTGCACAACAAGTCGCCAGCAACCGAGATGAAGAGTTTGCGAATCGAATTGATCGGCGTTTGCAGCAACCGCGACGCGATCGGCGCGGTTCTCGAAGTGCGAAATAGCAAGCGGCGGTTGACGAGATATCGCACAGCCTCAACCGGTTATCTTTCGTGTGACGAAGGCGCGCTGACAATTGGAATTGGGGAGACAGGTTTACCAACTGATGTCACCGTGCGTTGGCCAGGAGGAAAACGCGAAACGTTTCGCTCATTGCAAACCGGCCGACGGCATGTTCTGATCGAGGGAAGCCGGAAAATCGATTAGCCAGGCTGCTGCAGTCGCAGCAACTGGGCGATGAAGCACGGCGAAAGCACAAGATGGGCATGAGCGGTATGTATCGATGGCATTACTGGAAATGGTGCTGCGGTATTATTGCGGTCGCGTTGTGCGGTGCCGTCTGGCTTGTCTGGCCGGAACAGCGCGAACCGGACTTACCCGCAACTGATGAGCAAACTGCCGCCCCGCTCCCAGAGGCCGATCGAAAGTTTCTCTGGGATGCCGAGAGTATCGGTCTGGAATTGGGGCGGTCCGCGTGGCCGCAATTGTCTGCTGCCATCCGCACAGCGGATGGGGATGCCATTTCAGCAATGTTCGCCGAGGGATTTCAAGCTGAGGTCTCCCTCAAACCGGAGCAGATTGAGGTCGAGCGTGAATTCGGTCGCTTTCAGCGAAGTGAGTCCGCCGGAGACGAATGGAAACGTTTGGATGCGAGCGACTTCACCAAGTGGCTGCTGGAACATCGGGGGCAATTCGGCACATCGTCACACGCGGTGAGTTTCTCGCTCAAAGCAATCTCGCCGGTCGAGCGAGACAAACCTGATGGTGATTGGCAGGGAACGGTCGCCATGGAAATCCGAGGTGTCCAGCAATCGGGAAGCCGACGTGAACTGGTCGTTCTCCTGGAGTTCCGGTCGGTTTGCCCGCAGCGCAAGAAACTTGTGGAAGGCCGCTGGATGCGCTCATGCCGCGTACTTCAGGTCAACACGGCCTACTCCAGGCAGCCATTAATGCGAGAGGTTGCCAAGCAAAGCGGCTTGCCGAGGGACCTGCACGACAACTGGACGGCAGGCGGGAATCTGGTGAATACGGGGGGCGTGTATTTCTGCGACTACAATCGCGACGGATGTCTCGACGTTTTTTTGATGGACACATCGAAATTCGCACCGTTAATGCTGTACCGGGGCAGCCCGCAGGGCGAGTTTGTTGACGTCACAAGACAAGTGGGTCTGGATTCGGCCCCCCCGGCGCTGCACGCGGCAGTCGCCGATCTCGACAACGACGGATGGGAGGACCTTGTGCTGCCGGGGGTCGCGATTTTCCGCAACGTCAACGGGAAACATTTTGATGATTTGACCAACCGCAGCAACCTCGCCCCCTTAATCGCCTCGCATGGGCCGTTGGTCAACATTACGGGCATTGCTGTTGCCGATTACGATCGGGACGGGCGAATTGACCTCTACGTAACGCGCGGTGATGCCCGGAACTTCAAATCGGGATCGTGGATTGACGGCAAGAGCGGAATGCAATGGCAGAACCAGTTGTTGCGAAACGTCGGTGGAGGCTCCTTCAAAGACGTCACCGAAGCAACCGGAACTTCCGGCGATCACCGTTCGGTATTCACCGCGGCATGGCTCGATGCCAACAACGATGGCCGTCCCGATGTCTACGTCATTCATGAGTTCGGACCGGGGGTACTCCTCATTCAACGGCCCGATGGAACATTTCAGAAACATCAACTGTCGCAGCGCTCCAGTGATTTTGGTTCGATGGGGTTGGCTGCCGGAGACATCAACAACGACGGTGAAATCGACCTGTTCGTTTCGAACATGTACTCGAAAGCCGGAAACCGTGTCATCGACAATTTGCCGTCCGATCATTATGACGATGAGATCATGCGCAAGCTCAGACGGATGGTTGCAGGAAGTGAACTGTACGTAAATCGCAGTGAACTCGACTTCGAGGCCATTGCGAAACGCGTGCAAGTATCGAAAATCGGCTGGGGCTGGGGGCCGGCGTTGGTTGACCTCGACAACGATGGCTGGCTGGACCTCTATTCGACGTGCGGATTCATCAGCCACGACCGAAAGAAGCCCGACGGATGAAACTGCTTCTGGATGGCTGTCGTGTCACAGCCTTTCGATCGAGGATGCCGTGTTGCTAAACCGGGAACTCTTGATAAGTCGCTCGACCAATTCTGGGAGGATGACCCCTGGCAAATCATGATGAGCCACAATCAAAGCGGTTTTGAGCGCAACCGTGCGTTTCTCAACGTTGGCGGCAAGACCTTCGTCGATATGAGCTATTTGACGGCCGCCGATACCGACGGTGACAGTCGGGCCGTTGCCGCCGGGGACTTTAACAATGACGGACGCATGGACTTGATTGTGAGGAGCGTGGGTGGCGGACCGCTCCAACTTTTTGAGAACAATTTCCCGAAAAAACACTACCTCAAGATTTCACTCCGAGGAACGAAAAGCAATCGGCTGGGTGTTGGAACACGCCTGAGCGTGTGGACCGGGGAACAGAAACAGGTTCGCGAGCTGTATCCGGCGAACTCTTTTAGTTCTCAAGCCCCGTGCGTCGCGCACTTCGGCCTCGGCGACGCAGCCACACTTGATCGACTTGTGATCGAGTGGCCGTCTGGAGCGACGCAGGAATTCGAGGACATTTCCACCGACCGACACATCACTGTTCGAGAGGGTGACGACAAGTTGCTGGTCGTAGTTCCCGGTCAAACAATTTCACCCTGATTACAATTTTACCCTGATTACAATTTCACCCGCGATTACAATTTCACCCGCGATTACAATTTCACCCGCAAAAAAAGTCTGCCGTCACCAAGATGACTCGTTCCCGTTCGGTCAATCGCGGCTATTGGATTTTCACGGTCGTCGCTGCCTTACTTGTGGCGATTACGGCAGGCGCCTATTTCGCGGAAATCGGCCCGTTTGCACGCAACCAGCTCGAACAGGCACGTCGCGCCGCATCGCTCAGCCACACTGCCGCAGCGGTCAAGTTGTATCTTGCTCATCTGGATGCCAACCCGAAGGACAATGCGGCGCGTCTGGAGCTTGGCAAGTTGCTGAAGCCGATCGACGCATCATCGGCTCTCAAGCAGTTGCAGGAAATCCCGGCTTCGGCTGCTGAGTATCCGCAGGCCATCTGGCATATCGCCCACGTTGCCACTGCGGGAAAACGGGACGCGCTGGCCGAAGATACTCTGCAGAAGTTGGACAAAGTTCGTCCGAATGATGCCGGCGTTGCCTTGAGTCTGGCTGAACTCTATTACCGAACCGACCGCTTCGTCGAGGCGCTGCCCTGGGTGAAACGGGCAGCCCATCTGCAATCCGGCCGAGCGGAAACCTGGCTTCTTTGGGCGGAGGTTCTGGACAAACTCAATCGATCGGGAGAAATGTTGCAGCCGCTTCAAGAGGCGGTCAAACTCGATCCCGATCTTTACGCCGCTCATGCCAATCTTTGCTATGCATTTCATTTTTCCGACCGACTCGACGAGGCGGAACGCGAGGCACACTGGTGTCTCCAGCGGCAGCCCGAGGACAGCGCGGTCCGGCGTTGGTTGGCAATGATCTTGCGCGATCGCGGCGAGTATAATGAAGCACTCGATCAGATCAGACGGGCGCTCGCGAGTTCGCCAACGAATGTCGAGTGCCGCATTGTCGAAGCCGATTTGCTCTTGTTTCAGCGCGATGCCGATCAGGCGTACGATTTGTTGAAACCGCTTTATCCGGCGAATTCGAACCGCCGGGATTTTCTTGGCAGTTTAGCGCGTGCCGCCGCTATGTCCGGTCGCCGCGAAGAATCGCGACAATACCTCGACGAAATCGTTCAACTCATCGAACAAGAATCGACCAAGGAATAGCTTGTGACTCCCTAAGGAAGTGCGAGTCGAACAATACAGCCCATATCGTTCGGTTTTTCACGGCGGCCAACGACAGGTCCAGAACGCCGAAGGCCCGCCGTCTTGAGTTAGCTGCTCTCTGACACTGTCTTCGCCGCGGCTTGCGGTGCGTCGGCAACCGGCCCCGAAGTGTCGAACCAGGGATCGACGATCGCCGTGCCCGCCGAGTCGCCAAACACGTTAACGGTCGTGCGGAAGCGGTCCAGCAACCAATCGACCGGCAGAATCAGGCCGATCAACTCCAATGGCAGGTGGACAGCGTTGAGGACAATCAACATCGTCACCAGTCCGGCTTCAGGAATTCCGGCTGCTCCAATCGCCGCCAGTGTTGCCGTCACAGCAATGACCATCTGGTCGGCAAATGTCAGCGTGAAATCGGGATTCACCACCGAATACGCCTGGGCGATGAAAATGGCCGCCGCCGCTTCGTAGAGCGCGGTGCCATCCATGTTGATTGTTGCCCCCAACGGCAGTACGAATTCCGTCGCGCGTTTGGAGACTCCCGCATTCGTCTCGGCGCACTCCATCGTCACGGGTAACGTCGCCGTGGAACTCGATGTCGAAAACGCGGTCAACAGGGCCTGCGACATCCTTCCCATAAACCGATACGGATTCCGCCGCGTCATCAAATACAGAATCGCCGGCAACGTAACAAACGCATGAATGCCCAGCCCAATTAGTACGGTCGCCATATAGCCGGCCAACGTCTCCAGCAAATCGAGGAACTGTCCATCCATTTGCGCCCTCCCAAAGCGGGCCGCGACGAGACAGAAAATTCCGATCGGCGCGACCTTCATCAACAGCATGATGAAGCTCATCAATGCATCGTTGATGCTGACAATGAGCGTGGCCATTGTTTCGGATCGTTTCCCCATCGTCGTCAGCATGCCGGCGAATATGATGCTGAAGACAATCAGAGGCAACAGGTTCACATCCACCATCGAACCAAGCAGGTTCTTGGTGAACAGCATTAACGTCAGGTTCTTGAGAATCATGCCCATCGTGGGCGGCTCGGCTGCTTCGCCGGTCTTACTTTCAATGGCCGCCTTGGCCTTATCGACCTGATGTTCTCCTTCTTCCTGGGCGCTGGCGATGGTCTCCGGATCGATCATCAAGCCAGGATCGATAATGTTGACGACAATCAATCCGGTGGCGACAGCTAACACGGTGGTTGTCATGTAATACAAAATCGCGACACCACCGGGCCGACCCAACTTCCGCACATCTCCCAAGCCCAGAATGCCGCTCATCACGCTGGCCATCACCAACGGCACGACGACCATCTGCAGCAGGCTGAGAAAGATCACCCCGCCAAGGTCGATGGTTTCGAGCATTGTGTTGAAGACTACTTGCGCGGACGTTAGCCGTTGCTCATCGGTCATCTGCTCGTCGGGAATCCCATCGGCAATCGCGTCTCTTTGGACCTGCGTCTTTTGCGCGACCGATCCGCCAATGAGCGCAAAGAGCGTGGCAGCGACAATCGCCCCGACAATCCAAAGCGTCAAACTGGAGTGCTTGCCGTTCCCGTTTTTCGCGTCCGCCGCCGATTGTTCCGTGCCCGTAGCCATCATCGCCTCCTGCTGAGGATTTCAGATCCGCCCCACCGTTTCGGTACATTTAACACCGGTTAGCCGCGACGCGAAAGGGAAGCCCGTTGCCAGATGTCTATTCGACGTCGCAACCAGCTTCTTTGACTCGTTGAGGCGGGCTGATGCCAAGAACCCGTTGCCAACTTCAAGCACTCGGTTCTAGATTCTCCCCACCAATTTTCGACGTACAATCGATCAAGGCTCGCAACACCTCGAACAACTTCCGAATCATCTTGCCACTATACGCAGAATCACGACAAATGGATCAGCTGATTCCTAAATCCCAATCAAGCGATGTAATATTTGTCGCAAGTTGTCGAGGTACCCGACTCACACATTGAAGAAGGAGTCGCTCACCAAACGTTGGATGAAGCCGGCTGCCCCTTTAATTGGAAAGATGTGATTGGCGACCTTTTCCAGGTGCGTCACAGCCGCCTGCCGCCGCAGAACGCCGCCGTCGCCGTGTGGTATAAAGGCCGCTGGTTCTATGTCGATGAGCGCGACAACAGTTCCAAATCAAGTTTCAATCTGTTACTTGAAATGTTCAACCTGGAAATTCGGGCCGGCGGTGCCTCGCAGGGGCCACTGCTTACGATCTCGTAGAAGCCGACGGCCATCGAAACGAATCGTATGCAAAACAAGACGACCTGTTTGCGCCGGCAACGCGGCGTGCACTGAAATCAGAATGTGATTTCAACGTCTGCTTCCCCCTTTGTCCTGTTGCCTAATGGACCGACGGGAAGTCTTCGCAGGGCTTCTGCGGCTTGTCGACCGATGGCTTTGCTGCGGACGCGCCGTTGCCACGGCCTCCGCTCTGATGGCACCATCCCAACGCCGGCGGCTTGAATAGTTGACGCCTCGCTTCGCCTAGAGGATCCGCGCTGAAATAGGACTCGGCAAGAACTCAAAAAATACATCGGGCAGGGTCGTGCCTAAAATTCGCCGGACGCCTACCACAGAATGGGACCGCGATCCCGGTTGAGTCAGACAACGAGTTCACTTCGTCATGGGTTCATCCATTTCAATTCGGCAATTGCTCTCCCGTTGTGGGGACGGCGACGAAGCTGCCGCGCGCGTTGTGTTCGAGCGTTACGCGCGGCGTCTGGCGGCGCTGGCTGAGAAACACATCAGCCGGAAACTGGCCGCACGCGTCGATGGCGAGGATATCGTCCAATCCGTCTTCCGAACCTTTTTCAAACGCAGCGCCCGAGGCGAATTCCACATTCAGGAGAGTGTGGAAATGTGGCAACTACTCGTGACAATCACTCTCGCCAAAGTGCGATCGGAAGCCCGCAGACATACAGCGGAGAAGCGGGATGTCAACGCGGAGTCGCCCGTTCCCCTGGAATCGTGGCTACCCCAGGCAATCGATTCCGAGCCTGCGCCGGAAGAGGCGGTCGCACTCGTCGATCAGATCGAATCGTTGCTGAAGGACTTGCCCACGGACAGGGAGTCATTCATCGCGATTTGAAACCGGCCAACATCATGATCGGTCGCGAGCGACAGCCGCTGATCATGGATTTCGGCCTCGCTCGGCAGATCGGAAAACAGGATGAGACGCGGCTCACACCGGACGGCATGATTCTCGCTACGCCCGCCGATATGTCGCCCGAACAAGTCGACGGCGATCTGAAAACCGGAAAGCAAAGCGACGTTTACAGCCTGGGCGTGATTCTGTTTGAATTACTCACCGGCGATTTGCCGTTTGTGAGAACCATCGCTGCGATCATCGGCCAGATTATGACGCAGGACGCGCCGCCGCCGTCGAAGTTCCGGTCCCAAGTCGATCCGGAACTGGATGCCATCTGCCAGAAAATGATGTCACGCAAAGTCGGCGACCGCTACGCCGGCATGAAGGAAGTGGCGCAGGCATTAACCGACTATCTCAAAGGCAAGGCGAGCGGCAGGCGTAAGCCTGCTGATGGTCAACCCCAAGCGAACGCAACCGCCGCCCCCCTGCAAACCCTCACCACCGACGAAGGTCTGGCGGCCTTTCTGGCAACGGCACCTAACGAGGATTTCCCGGTCACCTCACAGCGACGGGTCGGTGCCGGTACGCAACTGCTCGATCCCTGGAAGAAACTCCCCTCGCGAACCAAAGTCATCGCAACATCGGCGCTCGCCGGGCTGCTGTTGATGATGAGCGTCGTCTTCATGCTTCCCACCCCCGGCGGCATGCTGTGTATTGAGGTTCTGGATGGGGAAGACATCGAAGTCCTCGTCGATGGCAAATCAGTGAAACTGACCGACGGCAAATGGAGCGAAGAAAAGGACGAGCGAGAACATCGTCTCGCCCTGAGAATCAACGGCCAAACGCTGACGTTTGATAACGGCACAAAACTGTTTGAATTCGGCGAAGATGGTGAAGACGCGGTGTCGGTCACAATTGGCGGCATCTTACTCAGCGGCAAGAATTTTGAAGTCGTCCGTGGCAAAGAGACCGTCCTCACCATCAAAGTCATCCGCAACGACGGCGGTGGGTGGACTCCACCGACACCTTCGCTCAGCGATCCGTCTCTGGAACTTGTTCAGACGTTCGACGACGTCACGCTGTTGCGTCAAAAGGTCTCCAATCTACCTATACCAGCTTCGCCCTCGCGTTCTGGCCGAACGATGAGGGGAAACTCCGCATACTCCACTCGATGACGCCCGATGGGCGCCTCGAACTGCGCGATGTCGCAACGGGTCAGAAAATGCCCCTGCCTTTCCCGTTGCCTGATGGTGTCATTAGTGTCGCTTTCTCGGAACGTGTTACCCGAACCCCGATTCTCTCACTGAGGGTGGACCAACAATCGGGGGCAGGTCACCGGGGCAACTGATCGTCCGCGATGCCCAGACCGGCGAGATCACCGAGATTCCCGTCGCGGCCGACACAGGACCTAGCAAATACAAGCCGGCGTTTGCGAACAAGCTGGCCATCTCCCGCGACGGCCGCACCATCATCACCGGCGGTTGCAGCACACCCATTTGCGTGTGGAAGCTGGAAGAACGCCGTCTGGCGGTGGATGCAATCGGTGGCAATTGGACAAGCCTGTTCGACGGCAAGACGCTGGATGGTTGGGAGTCCGACCGGCAAAACGTCTGGTGGCGGGTCGCGGAGGACGGGACGCTTGAAGGAAAATCGCCTACTGGGGACGAAAGGAATAGGCGTGGGCGTGGTGTGCGGAAGGCGCTGAAGAGGTACCTGCTCTCTCAGCAATCGTTCGGCAATTTCTCGCTCCGCTTCGAGCATACCAGAGACATTGGAACGAAAACGAACCTGCCGCTCGTCTTTCGCGCCAGCAACAAAGGGACGGGAAACACGGCTTCGCCTTTAGGAAGCCAGTACGAGTTCCATTTCCCCGGAGGCCGGTATTCCGCACGCGATAGGCAAGCCGCATCGCTGTTCACAGAGTCGCGAATTGGAGAACCGTTCGAATTGATAAAGCGTGCATCGGATGAGGCGCGGCAACTCGTTTCGGAAAGTGACAATGGCAGCGATTGGAATTCAGCGGAGATTACGGTCCGTGGGAAGAGAGTCGTGGTGACGGTCAACGGCATCGAGATGCTCAACACGACCGTCGATCGCATCGACCCCGGCCAAATCGGCTTCGTCGCCCCGACGAAGGGCGTCGTCAAAATCCGAAACGTTCGCATCCGGGAACTCTCTCCGAATGGCCAATCTGTTCCGGCTGCACCTGTCAAAGAGAACCCCGCCGAGCGTGCCGCGGCCGAGGATCTGCAGCAGCGTCCGGCGGTTTCGATCACCGTCAAAGTGAGGGGCGAGCAAATGGCGATCAAGCCCGGCGAACAACTGCCAGCCGAGCCGTTCACCGTCATTGCGGCACGTCTACGCGATCAAACGGATCTCACCGACAAGGACATGGCGAACGTTGCGCGTTTCGCGTCGCTCAACAAGCTGATTCTCTACAATTTACAGTTGACCGACGGGATGCTGCGGCACATTGGTGGCATGCGAAGTTTGAGACAACTACGTTTTAAGGCCGTCAAATTTGGTAAAAACGGTCTGAGTGAATTATCGGGACTGACCCAGCTCACACATCTGGGCTTTCTCGGCTCGCAAATGAGCGATGGCGATTTGCGGCATCTCAGCGGAATGCAAACGCTGATCTGGTTGAATCTGCGTATCACCAACGTGACCGGGAACAATCTCGAAGCCTTGGCGGGTCTCAAAGAGCTTCGCACACTGGCTGTCGGTGGGACGAAATTCACCGAAAAATCCGCCGCGCTGACAAGCCTGAAAAAGATGACGCAACTGACCAGATTCGGAATCTATGGGGGACTCACACTCACGGATCAGGAGAAGGCCGATTTGCGAGCCGCCCTGCCGAAGTGCACAATGGAATTCCGCGCGGCCACGAGTGAGGACGACCTTGAAGATGATGCGGACGACGTCACACCGAAAAATGAGTGATGTGACGGCGGCGAACATTTGCCAAAGTGCACGGCTTTACATCGACCGCTGCCGTTGACCAGGCGATCGTGTCAGAAACTTGTGCCGCGTGAGGTATTGGACTCGTGACCTCAAAATGGCTACTTTGGTAGCGGGTACGCCGGGTACAGGCGGCAGATCGTTTTAGAGAAGGCAATCCGTATGTCGACACGTACAATCAAAATCAGCCATTCAACAATACTCATGAGGGTGTTCGTCGTAGCGGGTATGTGTCTCGGCTTGATGAGCGCAGCCAACGCGGCCGAATCGCGATCGTGGTTATTCGTGTCGTTGTTGCAAGAAGAGAAGATCGTGACGTTTGAGCGGAATCCGGATTCGGGCGCACTGGTTCGCCGCGCTGAGACGAAGTGTCCGGCCGAACCCGCTTGTATGAGCACCTCACCAGACCGCCGGACGCTCTTCGTCTCGTATCGTTCGACCGGACAGTTGGCCAGCTTTCGCATCGACGCTTCGACGGGACGGCTGACGCCCCTCAGCGTGGTCAAGGGCGGCGCTGATCCAGCCTATCTGCTGCCGGATCACAGCGGTCGGTTTCTGCTGAGTGCGTACTATGCTGCAAACAAGGTGACAGTCCACCGTCTTGGTGACGATGGTTCGATTAGTGAATCACCGCTGCAGACGATCTCCACTGCCGAGAAGGCGCACGGAATTGTGCTTGATTCGACAAATCGCATTGCGTTCGTTTCACACACCGGCGCTAACCGCATTTTTCAGTTTCGCTTCGACAAGAAGACGGGACGGCTTTCGGCCGGCAATCCGCCGTTCGCGAAAACGCCAGACGAGGACCATCCGCGACACATCACGCTGCATCCCTCGGATCGTTGGGCGTATGTGAGCAACGAAGCGGGCGACAGCATCGGAGTGTTCGATGTCAACCGGAAATCCAGCACCCTACGCCGGATTCAAACGCTGAGTACGCTACCGGCCGGTTTCGATGGTTCACGCAACGCGACAGCGCGTTGCGAAATGACTCCCAACGGCCGGTTTGTGTACGTTGCCAATCGCGGCCACGACAGCATCGCCTGCTTTGCCATCGATCAGAACACGGGGCGCGTCACCTCTCTTGGACAGATTCCAACGGAAAAAACTCCGCGGTCGTTCACCATTGAACCGCGGGGCCGATTCCTTTACGCCGCCGGCCAGGGCAGCGGACGAATCGCCGCTTTCCGAATTCTTGACGATGGCAAACTCGCCCGGTTTGCGACCTATGAATCCGGGCCGGTCTCGTGGTGGGCTCTCGCAGTTGATACGCCGTTGCCGAAATAGTGACTGTCACAGAGTTAGCGGACGGCGATCGGATTCCCCGGAGAACCGCTTGCTCCCTTGAGACGCAACGGAGCGAAGATGAACGCGAATTCGTACACCTTGTCGGCGGCCAGTTGTTCCAGGTTCAGGTTCTCCAGGAAGTAGATCCCGTGCTTGGTAATCATCCATTGATGCACTTCGATGAGCCGTTTGGGATTCGGCGGCGGATGCACTTCGATTCCCCAGTTGTCAGCTCCCACCATCGCGATGTTTTGTTTGATCAGCCAATTGGCTGCCTCCAGGCCGATGCCCGGCTGTCCCGAGTTGTAGGTTTCGTTGTCCGTTTTCCAATGTTTCGCATGACCGGTGCGGAGCATGACGACATCGCCTGGGCGGATTTTTACGTTCTGTGCTTCCAACGCCCCTTGCAGGTCGGCTTGTGAAATTTCAAATCCAACCGGCAGCACGTCTGCCTTGCGAAAGCCGGCCACGTCGATGAGTACGCCGCGGGTGAAGAATGTCCCCACGTTTTCGACGCCGAGTTTTTTCAAACCGTACGCATCTTCAATCTCGTTCGATTTGAAACCGTTGTAGTAGGTGTCGCCTTCAGGCAACCTCACGCCGACGTGTCCCAACCCATCCATCTGCGTTCCCATCTGGCCGATTTCGCCGACGAAGAATTCATCGCGGCCGACCCGCATGTTCTCTCCTTCGACGTTGCGGAACGCAGGAATGGTGAGCCGGAACGTGCGGTGCGGAAACGTCGGCATGTCGCGTTCGTAAACGCGCCCAAGTTGATAGACGTCGCCTTTGCGAATCAGCTTGGTCGCTTCGAGAACTTTCTCGGGCGTCATCAAATTGGCCGCCCCACGCTGATCGTCGGCTCCCCATTTCGAGGGCCACCATTTCGGACCGACGGGAGTTTCCTGTGCCGACTTGTTGGCCTCCTGGCCGGCGGATTCTGCTGCGAATGCCTGCTTGGTCGAGTCGGCAATCGGGCGGTTGAACAGGCAGGCACCCAAGGCGACTCCAACCAGGATCAGCGCGAGATGAGTGATTCGTTTTGACATGACAATCAGTTTTCCAAAGGGGGAAGTCGAATGGTTGTATTCTCGTGTTTGTGATTCAGTTGTTTGACGATAAGACAGATTTCCTGCCAGGTCTGCTCCGGCAGGTCGATCCCGTTTTGCCTGTGAGATTGGCGTTGTTCGTGTTCAAACTCGCCGGGCACCAGTACGCGGTCGAAACCGTTGGCAGGCTTCGATGATTTGACATAATCGGTCATATCGGAAATCTGCTGGGCGAAGTCGGCCGGTGCGCCGAACCGGCCGATATCGATGGCCAGCATAAACAGTCCAGAACCATGTGCGGGGTCGAAATCTCCGGGACGCGGACAACCGGCTGCCGACAATGCACCGGACAGAACATCGACCATCATTGCCAGACCGAATCCTTTGTGTCCCGAGGAGCCACCCAACGGCAGAATCGCACCGGCGGGGTTTGCGTACAATTGATTTGGATCGTTCGTGGGCGATCCGTCGGCATCGACGAGCCAACCGTCGGGCAACAACTTTCCCGCCTTGAGATAATGCCGGACTTTTCCTTCCGGAGCGATGCTGGTGCTGATATCGACGACGATCGGGAATTCCTTTCCGGACGGCGCGCCGAACGTCAGCGGGTTGGTCGATAATCGCCGTTCGCATCCGCCGAACGGCGCGACCCACTGCCCGGCACCGCCGCCATTGGCGGTAACAAGGCCGATCATTCCCGCCTTGGCCGCCATTTCGACGTAGGTCCCGAGCCGGCCGGAGTGATTGGAATGCCGCAAAGTGACGGCGGCGATTGATGTGTCGCGTGCTTTGTCGATTGCGATCTGCATTGCGTCGTGACAGGCGACCTGGCCGAACAGGCCCTTGGCATCGAGGACGGCACCGCTGGCCCATTCATCGAGACAATGGATTTTCGCGCCGGGGACGATGCTGCCGGTCTCGATGTCCTGAACGTATTGAACAATTCGCATGACGCCGTGCGAGTCATGTCCGGCCAGACTGGCATCCACCAAATGCGCGGCGACAAGTTGGGATTCTGCGTTATCGACACCATAAGCGCAGAAAATGCTTGTGGCCAATTGATCCAGATTTGTTGCGGTCACTGTCGGCATGAATGTCTCACTGAGGTAAACGATGCAGCGCCTGCCGCTAGTCGCTGAAGAACTGAAGAATCACACTGCCGACGACGCATGTGGCAATGACAACAACCGACGCAACGAGCAACGCGGCGGCGACTTTTCCCATTCGCACGCGGCGGTCGGTACGGAACGCCATCCAGCAGATGGCGAGCATGAGCAGCGGCGTGCCGAATAGCCCGGAGATATATTGCCCGAACACCACAAGTGTCTTGGGGGATTCCCCAACGATCAGGGCAATCGCCAGGAACGCCAGCAGATAAATCGACTGCACTCCCCGCAAACATTTTTGCAACCCGACAGGGTTGTCCCGCGACAGCGCGCCGAGGCTGACGAACATGTCGCACCACATGCGGGCGAACGCCGCCGTCCCCACAATTAACGTGGAGAACAGTGTGCAGAATGCACCGAGCAGGAACATTCCCTTCGACCAGGGACCGTACGTGTTGGTGTACATCGTCGAGAGTTTGTCGATGATGTCGTCTCCATCGAGGTTGTCGCCGCTTCCGTAAAAAACGGCGGCCGCGATGAGAAAGTACCCCAGCGTCGTCAGCGTGGCCAACGCCGTGCAGACGAAGACGTCAACCTGCAACACGCGAATCCAGCCGCGCGCGCGGTCGAGCCAACCCGGGTCGTCGGGTGAGCCGATGTGCTTGCCGTAGCCCTTTTCCAAAATCCAGTAGGGATACATGAACAACTCGTTGCCCGTTGCTCCCAACGCACCAAGCAGGCTGATGACGGCCACGGCCGCGAGTTTCACATCGTGTTCGCCGAAGGAAAGCGTCATGCCGGAGAGAAACTGTTCGCCGGTGATGCGAAAATCGCTTCCCTGAATCAGCACGAGCCCCACGATGACGCTGAGGCTGAAGACGCCCACCAGCAGGGTGATGAGTTTTTCGATGTGGTTGTACGATCCCCGCCACAGCACCACGAACGAAACCAGAAACACGATGACACACCACCATCCAACCGAGTGATTGGCCGACGATGTGATCGGCACGACCGCGTGCAGCAGCCCTGCGGTTGCGCGCAGAATCCCAACCAGAGCGGCCGCCGTCAGGACGGAACCCGCGACGAAGATCGGGCCGATCAACGACGTTCCCCGCCACTTCGGTCCGGGCAACGCGTTCAGGGCTTCAAATGGCGTGCGATTGTGAACCAGGGCGTGACGGCCGATTTCGACTTGTAAAAAGTATTTGATCACGCAGGAAAAAATCACCGCCCACAACAGCACAAACCCAAACCGCGCGGCCTGTACGGGGGTGTTGATCAATTCGCCGGAACCGATGACCGAGCCGGTGACGACAATCCCCGGGCCGATCACCATCAGTTTGCCCAACATCCCTGACGGGGCACGGCGGATGTCGGCGGAAGCAGCAGCGTCGTTGAATTTTTCGGTCATGGTCTCAGCTCAAGAGGTCAATCGGTGATCTCGTTCTCTGCAAGTCGCAACAGCAGAACTCCGGCAGGATTTCCGAGAGGGCCTCGACGAGTTCACTGCAGTTGCGAGAGCGGCTGTTCGGCGGCGGCTTCCTCGCCACTGCGGCGCAGCTGCCCGATCGATTCGGTCACCGAACGCTGCAGCAGAATCTCATCCGTCGCGAAGGAGACGAATCGCATTCCGCGCGACATCCACTCTGTCACGACGTTCATGTCGGCCGCAATTATTCCCGGCGCGACACCGTTGTCGTTGGCAACATCGACCATTCTTTGCACCGCCGCAACCGCGGTGGGATGATCGAGTTGACCGGGGATTCCCAAGTCGACCGTCAGATCCATGAAGCCCAGACAGGCCACATCGACACCCTCAATCGACAACATCGCTTCCAGGTTCGCGACGGCTTCACGGCGTTCGATCTGGATCGCCAACAGCGTCTCTCGATTCGCAGTCTGGATGAAGGATTCGGCGGAAACCGGTTGCCCATCGGTCTGTGCGGTATTGCAGGCAAACCCGCGAATACCGGCGGGTGGGTAGCGGACCCAACTGACAATTTGCTCGACCTGCTCTGGCGTGTTGACGCGCGGCACAATGATCCCCTGCGCACCGCAGTCAAGCACACGGGCCACAAACGCGTACTCGGCCTGGGGAACGCGGACGATGGGGACGATGTTTGAGCGGCGTGCCGATTCAATCATGTCGGCCACGGTTTCCAGGCTGAAGGATGAGTGTTCCATGTCGATGAAAACGAAATCACAACCGGCGGCAGCATAGATTCGGGGAATGTCGGCACTGCGGAACCGCGAGACTTCGCTACCAACGGCCGTCCCACCCGCCTTCAGAATCGTTTTAACAGGATTGGTGTTCATGAAGAATCACTCTTTCTTTCAATGCCGCGCGAAGGGCGGAGTTTCGATTTTCTCTTATGCGTAAAGGCTGGGAATCGCAGTTCCTTCAGAAGCACGTATCGCCCGGTCTTGTGCATCTCGCAGTTCAAAATCGTCGGCGATGCCGAGCAGGTGAAATATGGTCTGCGCCAAATCGGGCGGAGTGATCGGGTTGGCAGCGGGGAACGCCGCATGCCGATCGGATGCGCCGTAAATGGTGCCTCCAGTAATTCCTGCACCAGCCATCAGAATCGATTGAACCTGCGGCCAATGGTCGCGACCCGCGTCTTTGTTGATTCTGGGAGTTCGGCCGAATTCACTCATCACAAGCACCAGTGTGTCATCGAGCAATCCTCGTTCGGAGAGATCGGCGAACAGGCTGGAGAGCGCCCGGTCGGTCGGCGGAACCAGACGATTTCGCATGTGGTGGTAGATTCTTCCGTGTGAATCGTATTCGGCGCCACCTGCTCCCGCCGGAGTCGGATCGACCCAATAAACGGTGACCAGCGGGACATTGGCCTCAATCAAACGACGCGCAAGCAAAAGTCCCTGGCCAAACAGATGGCGGCCGTAACGGTCGCGCAATGCGTCCGGTTCTCGACTGAGATCGAACGCGCTGCGTGCCTCTGTCGAACCCAGCAGCGAAAACGCCTGCTGATAGAACTCGTCCAGATCGTTGACTTGCCGAGTCGATTCCACGGAGCGGATCGTGTTGCCGAGTTGGTTCAAGAGTGTCTTGCGACCTTCAAGTCTTTGCGCACCGAAGCCGGTCGGCAGATCGATTGAGGGAACCGTGAATTGGGCGGTCGCCTTGTTTCCACGTGCAATGAACGGGTCGAATCGTCGCCCCAGAAACCCGGCATTCTGACCGGCCCATATTCCTTCCACCGGCGGGGCGGCAAAGAGCATGGGGAGCGAAACAAACGGCGGCATCGCGTCGCGCCAACCTCGCGATTTGGCAACAATCGAGCCGAGGTGCGGATCGTCATCCGGTTTGGCGACAGTCTGATCGACTTTGGGCGTCAGGTGCACCTTGCCGGTCAGCATTGTGTAGACGCCCGTTGTATGGACCGAACAGGGGTGCGTCACCGAGCGAACGATCTTGAACTTATCGACCTGTTGCGAAAGCAGAGGCAACAGCTCGCTGACTTCAATGCCCGGAACATTCGTGGGAATCGGACTGAGTTCTCCGCGAATTTCCGCCGGTGCTTTGGGCTTCATGTCCCACAGATCGAGTTGCGACGGACCGCCGTTGAGAAAGACCTGAATGCATCGTTTTGCACGACCGAAACTTTGATCTCCGTTGGCGGCGTCGGGTTTGGCGGCATCGGGTTTGTTCGCTCGAAGCAGTGTCGGAACGGAAAGCCCCATCCCGCCGAGCGCACCCAGCCTCAGGAACTCCCGGCGACGTAACGTGTCGCGCGATTGTCGCGTTCGACTTGCGATCGTTAACACTGGGTCACGTCTCCTTTCCTGCCGCTACTAAACTAAATGGTCACGATGACGCGACCGTGCGCCTGGCCGCTGCGCACAGAGTCAAGCGCTTCATTGATGTCGTTGAGCGCAAATGTCCCGGCGATTTGCGGACGAATAATACCGGCCGACATCATTTGCAACGCATCGAGGGCGTCTTGCTTTCCGCCGTTGCGAGAACCGATGATCTGCAGTTCCCGCTGCGCAATTTGAATGGTGTCGATCGCCGGAAATTCTGCTTCTTCACCGATGACGATAATCTTGCCGCCGCGTGCTGTGTAATCTGCTGCCACTTTCATGGTTTCGGCCAGACCGACCAACTCGAAGACGGCATCGGCACCGTCCTTGTCGGCAGCGAATTCGCGAATGCGGTCGGCCGTTGCGGTGTCGCCTATTTGCAGCGACAGGTCGGCACCCGCTTCGCTGGCCAATTTGAGGCTGACGGGAGAGCGGCTGACGGCCACCGTGCGAATGCCGGCACGATTGAGGATTTGCACCAACATCAAACCGATGCCGCCAGCGCCCAACACGACGGCCGTATCTCCGCTCTGCAGGCCCGACTTGCGAAAGGCATGGACGGCGGTGATGACCGCACAACTGGTCAACCCGCCGATGTCGAAGGGAACGTCGTCGGGCAATGGCAGCAGATTACGCGCGGGAGCGGCAAAGTACTCCGCGAATCCGCCGGGCCGTGTGACGCCAATAATTCCCTGAAGGTGAGTTGCCTGCGCGTGCTCACCGGCCCGCGTGTAACGGCATTCCCCTTTGCTGACAAACAGGTGCGGCACAACGCGTTGCCCGACGGTCACGCCATCGACGGCGGTCCCCACTTCGGCGACGACACCAGCTGGCTCGTGACCGGGAATGTGCGGCAGATTGGGAACGTAAGCCAACCCGTCCTGGATGTGAAGATCGGTGCGACAGATGCCGCAAGTGCGCGTGGCAACGAGCACCTCATCCGGTTCGAGTTGTGGGACGGGAACATCCTCGACCACAAGCGGCTTGCCGATTTCTCTGAGTAGTGCAGCCTTCATAAATGAATGATCCGTCTGCCGTTACGGTTGTTTCAACCCAAGTTCTGCTTCCAGTTCGGTAATTCGCGGTGCGTTCCGTCGGGCGCCGTCTTCCAGTAGCGGGTAGTTGTACATGTCGCAGGTGAGCGTTCCCTGAAACTTGATTGACTTAAGTGCCGAAATCATGCCGTCGAGATCGAGATTCCCCTCACCTAACGGCAGATGCATTGCATAGGTTGCGCTGTCTCCATCGGAGAAATGAACGTGCTGGATTCGCGAACCGAGCGTTTCGATGCTCGTGACATAACCGTCCGGCTGACCGACGCCGTAGTGACAACAATCGTAAAGCAAGCCGACGGTTCCCTGCGCATGCCCTTCGGCCACGGCGTCGATAAAGTCGATCGCCCAGCGGTCCTGCATGCTCAAGGTGTCCGGATGCGGTTCGAACACCAGTCGAAGTTGTTTTTCTGCGCACATTTCGGCAACGCGGCGGAAGAGATCGACACTGACTTTGCGACACTCCTCGGAATTGCGGTCGCCGTTATCACGAATCCACGGATCGTGGCTGATGACAAGACCCAAGCTCAAATCGGCTGCCCAATCGACAGCGCGTTGAAATTCGGCCAACGTCTCGCCGAACTTGTCATACGGTTCGACATCGACCCAGCAATCAAAACCGTACAAACTCAGCCCCAGCTCCTTCGCCCACTCGACGAATCGCCGACGGGTTTCCGGCGTGGTGAGCTTGTTGTAGAACGGTGGCCGCGAGAGTTCGATCGAGTCGAAACCGGCGTTTTTTACGGTTCGACAGATCGACTCGATGCTTGGATTTTCGTGAAAGCTGACGGCGTTGATGCGCGGCATTGCTATGCCTTTCCATCGGGCCAGATGATCTTTCGCGCTTCATCGGGAGTGGCCACCTCGCGGCCCAACTCTCGCGAGATACGAGCGATTTTTTCGACCAGCTGAGCATTGCTTGTGGCATATTCACCCGGTGTGAGGAAGGGGTTGTCTTCCATTCCCACTCGCACGTGACCGCCCAGGATGATCGCTGTGGTGAGGATCTTCCAGTGCTCTTCCGGGTCCATCACGCTGGTGTTGTACATGAACCCTTCCGGCAGGTGGTGATGGTTGTAGAGCATCGCCTCGACGGTTGGAGGCGTGTAGCTGCCACCGCGCCAGCCGAGAAAGAACGTAATCCAGACCGGCCCTTTGAGCAGACCTTTTTGCACCATTCGCTGCGCGTTCCACACACCTCCGTAGTGAAAACATTCGGCCTCAATCGTCACACCCAATTCCGAGGTGACGCGGCAATACTCTTCCAACTCCGGCCGATTGTGCAGGCCGTACAATTCGACCGGGTCGCAGCCGGGTTCATAATCGAAACACTCATCGTGCGGGTTGAAACAGGTTGAGATCATGTCCGGCTTCTGATCGATCATCAGTTCCTTCCGCTGAGGAAACCGGCCGTTGGCGATGCCGTATTGAATGATCGGTTTCGTTGAGCCGCAACCGTCGAGAATGTCCTGCCGAAAACTGCCCCAGCCGGGAATGTCCAGATCGGACAGACGGGTGCCATCTTCGCGGATTGTTTCGTCGATGGTGTATGGCCCGTGCAAATGACAGATGCTGGCTCCGGCATTGACCGACCGCACGTACTCCTTCGCAACCTCGTCGTAACCCTTCGGTGTCGGGTTATGGGGATTGCTGGGAAAGGCCATCGTGGAATCACAGGTGACCGTGATAATGAGCTTGTCCATTGCTTCTGCTTCCCTCGATAGATTCCTGGATTAAGACGCGGCAACGACGTTTCAACCTACATCTCTACCCCGCTCATGGCGATTTGTGAAAGCTGAAGCTGCATCGAGCGGAAGCAGTGTTCTCGCATGGCCTGCTCGGCTTGTTCGGGGTCGCGAGACCGTATTGCTTCAACCAACTGCACGTGCTGCAATGCCGGCTTTTCCTGGTTGTGCGCCAAGACACTCCCGTCGGCCAACATGCGAATCAGCTGGTTGGACTTGAGAACTTCCACGAGACTGGACGCCCGGGACAATTCGACAATCCGCAAATGAAATTCCGAATCAAGCCCGTGAATATCCGCCGGTGCGGCGTCGGAATCGATTCGCCGATCCAATTCCTCAGCAAGCTCGGTTAAGTGGTCGAGTTGATCGCCTGAAGCAAGCCGGGCGCAATGCCTGACGGCCTCGCATTCAATCGCCGTCCTAAGGATATGCTGCCCGCGCAACGTCTCGGTCGTCATCCGGCGGACACGCGTTCCCCAACCCGGTTCTGTTTCCACCAAGCCATCACGCGAGAGTTCGCGTAACGCCTCGCCAACCGGGGCCATGCTCATTCCCAGCGAAGTCGCGACCCCGCGCAACGACAGCCGTTGGCCCGGCTCGAGCTGCCGGCTGAGAATCTGGTCCCGTATCTCCCGGTAGGCACGCTGGCCCAGGGTATCGGACGCTCCATTCTTCAGCTTGGTCATGTTTTCCCCAAATCCGTTTTTTCCGAACGTCGCTCTTGCAATGTTCGAACACTGATATGATACTATGGTAGTCGGGAAAACATCGACGTCAATCCCTCGGTAACAAAATTGTCTGGAAAGGCGGGGAATCCATGAGCAATCGACGGCTCATCGCATTGCAACTCGCTCTGCTGTTCGTTGCCGGCCGCTGTGGAGTCGCTTGCGCTGATGACGCAAAGAAGAAGGACGGCTCCGCCAAAAGAGAACTCATCGAGCATTTCGAAAAGAGTGTTCGCCCTCTGCTTCTTGCCAAGTGCGTTGAATGTCACGGCCCGAAGGAGCAGGAAGCCGGCTTGCGATTGGACACCGCTCAGGGCCTGTTTCGGGGTGGCGAGTCGGGACCGGTGGTCGTTCCCCGTCAGGTTGATAAGAGCCGGTTGATCCAGGTGGTTCGTGGAGCCGGCGACGTCGTCATGCCGCCGGAAACCAAGTTGAAGAAGTCCGAAATCGCCGCCCTTGTCAAATGGGTTAAGACGGGCGCGGTGTGGCCCGGCTACAAATATCGACCGGGAGCCAATAAGAAGGGCGCCGGTTTTACCAAACAGCAGAAAGCGTTCTGGTCGTTCCAGCCGGTTAAGAATTATTCGTTGCCGCAAGTTAAACGGCAGAGTTGGCCGGTCTCGCCGGTCGACGCATTTATTTTGGCGAAGCTCGAATCGGTCGGTCTTGAGCCAGCCTCGTCGGCCGACCGCCGCACATTGCTGCGGCGAGTGACCTACGATTTGACGGGGCTGCCACCGACACCGGATGAGATCAAAGCATTCGTCAACGACTCATCGCCGAAGGCATTTGAAACTGTCGTGGACCGCCTGTTGGCGTCGCCCCGTTATGGCGAACGTTGGGGGCGGCATTGGTTGGACGTTGCCCGCTTTGCCGAGTCGGCCGCTCACGATGGCAACAATGCGTATCTTCACGCGTGGCGTTATCGCGATTACGTCATCGACGCCTTCAATAAAGACAAGCCGTACGATCAATTTGTTGTCGAACAATTGGCCGGCGATTTGCTGCCGAAGACAGGCAAGCGGGAGATCGATTTCGAACGCATGGTGGCGACGGGGTTTCTGCAGGTCGGCCCCAAGCCGGTGGTCATGCGAGACAAGAAACAGATGTTGCTGGACATCGCTGACGAACAAATTGCCGCAACAGGCACCGCGTTCATGGGTTTGACTCTTGCGTGCGCCCGCTGTCACGACCACAAGTTCGATCCGCTCCTGGCGACGGATTACTATTCCTTCGCCGGCATCTTCATGAGCACTCACATCATGGAGGACCAACTGCCCGATTCCAAATGGATCGAACCGACGGTCGAAGGGTCGGACGGACAGAAGGTTCGAGTGATGGCCGTCGAAGATCAGCCCAAACCGGTCAACCTGCGAGTGCATCTCCGGGGAAATTACCGAACGTTGGGGGCCGAAGCGCCGCGGCGCTTTCTGCAGATTATTGCCGGCGAGAAGCATCCGCCGATTCAGACAAAGGGAAGCGGCCGACTGGAGTTGGCCCGCTGGATCGCATCAGCGAATCATCCGCTGACGGCACGGGTGATGGTCAACCGGATTTGGCAACACCACTTCGGCAGTGGGCTGGTTGCCAGCAGCAATGATTTCGGTGCGCGCGGCGACAAGCCGTCACACCCGATGTTGCTCGACTGGTTGGCTTCGCGGTTCGTCGAAAGTGGCTGGTCGATCAAGGCGATGCATCGCTTGATGTTTTTATCGAAAACGTATCAGCAGGCGTACGTCGAAAACGCCGACGCAGAGCAAGTCGATCCAAACAATCGGCTGCTGTGGTGCATGCCCCGCCGTCGGCTATCGGCCGAAGAGATTCGCGATTCTCTGTTGGCCGTCAGTGGGGAGTTGGACGCAAGTATGGGCGGAACGCTGTTTACGTCGGGCTATACTTTCAACGATAAGAAACGGGAATTGGCCGTCGTCGATATTGGCGACCCGGCCAAGTATCCGCCGTTTCAGGCACCGCGACGCAGCGTCTATCTGCCGATGATTCGCAACCAGATGCCGCCAATGTTGACACTGTTCGACGTGGCGAACGAACACGAATCGACGGCCGTTCGCAGTCAAACCACAATCGCGCCGCAATCGTTGTTCCTGCTCAACAGCCAGTTCGTCCGTGAACGATCACTGGCGTTGGCTCGGCTGCTCGAAGCCAACACGGAATCCAGCGACGAACAACGTATCCACACGTTGTACCTGCTGACATTGGGGCGGCCGCCCGAAGAGGTCGAGGTTCAGTCGGGGCGTCAATTTCTGGAAATCTATCAAGCGGAAATCGACCCCGATAATTCCAGGCAGCGTGCCGCGAAGACCGCTGAGTCGCTGGCCAGCACATCTTACGAGAGTCAGATTCGCGGAACGGCGGGGCTGGTTGCCTACTATCGACTGAACGAGCGCGGCCCGCACAAGAAAGGGCAACCGGTTGTCGCGAATCATGTCGGCGGCGGAAAAGCCGATGGCCTCTATGTCGGCAACCCCGCGCTCGGCCGGCCGGGAGCCATTCACGCCGCCTCTCCCGATGCCAAAACCAACACGTCTATTGCCCTCAACGGCAAAGATCAAAAGGTGACCATCGAAGACGTCGAATCGCTCAACTTTAAAACCCGCGAGATCTCGGTCGAGTACTGGGTTAATCCGTCACGGGTCGCCGAAGGAATGACTATCGGCCGCGACGATCTGGCCGCAGGAGTGCGGTACTGGAAGAGCGGACTGTTCGTCAGAAAAGTGAACGGCGTCGATAAGAATATTGTCTCTCACGAGTTCTTCGGCCAGGGCGGGTTACGCATGGTTGCCGACGCGCGATCCGTCGCGGAAGTCAATCAATGGACGCACGTCGTGTTTACGTTCGGCGATAGTCGGCGGCGGCTGTACGTGAACGGCCAAATGGTGGATGAACTGAATGTGAGTGGGAATTTTGGTGCTGGACCGGTGCCGTTGACCTTGGGCGCCCGTCGAGACAATGTGGAATGGTTGCAGGCCGGTCTTGACGAGGTCGCAATTTACAACCGCGTGCTTGAGGGATCGACGGTTCGCCGACATTACACGGTTGGCAGCGGTCACCCCCCCAAAGAAGACGGACCGTATTCGCCTCGCCTGATGGCGTGGCGCAGTTACTGCCAGGCGCTGTTGTGCATGAACGAGTTCATTTTTGTTGATTGATCCGAACGCAGAGTCGCAGTGGGAAAGTAGTTCCGTTTGTCGGATTATTCATCGACGACAAAGAAATAGACGCTCAGGAGATTGCAATGGACAAATCGGAACAACACTCTGATTCGATACTCACTGCACCGCGATCCTCTTCGTTAAGCCGTCGCGATCTGCTGCGGCAGGTCGCATGTGGGTTCGGCCACACGGCGCTTCTGGGAATGCTGAACTCGGTTGCCGGTACGGCTTCCGCTGCCGATCCCGTCCCCGTCGATCCCATCAGCGGCAATCCGCTGGCTCCGCGCGATCCGCATTTCAAGTCGAAGGCGAAAAACGTCATCTTCCTGTTCATGCACGGCGGTGTATCGCACGTCGATACGTTCGATCCAAAACCCAAGCTGACGGAAATGGATGGCAAGCCGTTGCCTTTCAAGACGCCGCTGCAATTTGCAGCGACGGGTAACTTGCTCAAGTCGCCCTGGAAGTTCCGCAACTATGGCGAAAGCGGACTGCCTGTCAGCGAGCTGTTTCCTCACGTGGGATCGATCGTCGATGAACTCAGTATAATTCGGTCGATGAAAGTTGAGCAGGTCGATCACGGCGGAGCCATCCTGCAGCAGCACACCGGCTCGGCCGTCTTTCCCCGCCCCAGCATGGGGGCGTGGATTCTCTACGGATTAGGAACCGAAAACCAGAACCTGCCCGGATTCGTTACGATTTCGCCATCAACGTTTCACGGCGCGGCCCAGAATTACGGCACGGCGTTTCTGCCGGCGACCTACCAAGGGACAGCCGTCGGCGACGGGAACACGCCGATGACCCGGGCAAAAATCCAGAACCTGAAACGGGCTGAGTCATCGACACGACTACAACGATTGCAACTCGATATGATCCAGGCGGCCAATCGCCGGCATCAACAGAAGTCGGCCGCCGATTCACGATTGGATGCGCGGATCGGAGCATTTGAACTTGCGTTTCGGATGCAGATGGAAGCGCCGGAAGTTCTCGATCTCTCGTCCGAGTCGAAAGCCACAATGGACAGTTACGGCATCGGCGGCGGACCAACCGATAACTTTGGACGCCAATGCCTGTTGGCGCGACGGCTGGTCGAAAAAGGGGTTCGGTTCGTGCAATGTTCCCACACTTATAAGTGGGACCAACATGGCGGGCTGAAGGCGGGGCATACCAACAACGCGAAAGAAGTGGATCAGCCAATTGCCGCTCTGATCCGCGATCTCAAATCCCACGGCCTGCTTGACGAGACATTGGTTGTCTTCGGCACGGAGTTCGGCCGTACGCCTGTTGCCCAGGGGAAGGACGGTCGCGACCACAACCCTTACGGCTTCACCATGTGGATGGCGGGCGGCGGTGTTAAGGGGGGAACTGCCTACGGTGCGACCGATGAGTTCGGTTATTACGCAGTCGAAAACGTTGTCAGCATGTACGATTTTCACGCCACCTTATTGCACCTGATGGGCATGGACCACAAGCGGCTGACGTATCGTCACGCGGGCCGAGACTTTCGACTGACCGATGTCCACGGAAAGGTCTTGCGCGACATCGTTGGTTGATATGATGAACACGCCATTTGTGCGATTGTGGTAGGCTGGTTTTCGGTCGAGGTTGGGTCGCTTCTGCGGAATCTCAGGAAGATGAATTCGTATGAACTCAATTGGTAAACGGCTAATTCTTCTGACGATGGTCCTTGGCGGTTTCGCAACCGCGGTGGTTCTCCCTGCGTACATCTCGGCCGCTCCGCAAGACAAGTCAATCGAGGAAATGATCGACTACAAGCGTGATATTCTTCCCATAATTTCAACAAAGTGTTTTCGTTGTCACGGAATGAAGAAGCAGGAAGGCGGTCTGCGACTTGATGGGAAGAAGCGATTTTTAGAGGGTGGCGACAGCGGGCCGGCAGTTCAACTCGGGAAGAGCAATCAGAGCGAACTCATGCGCCGTGTGACGACGGACGATGAAAACACAAGAATGCCGTCCGAAGGAGCACCGCTGAGCAAGAAGCAGATCGCGTTGTTACGGAACTGGATCGACCAGGGTGCCAAAGGAATTTCGGATGTCGCAACAACTGGCGACACATCTGGGCATTGGGCGTTTCAGCCGATACGCCGCCCCACTCCACCGAACGTCGTGGGAACAAAATGGGTGCGAAATCCGATCGATCGCTTCGTGTTGGCCAAACTCGAAACACAGGACATCCAGCCGGCACAAGCAGCATCTCACGAAACGCTGATCCGGCGGTTGTATCTCGATTTGACCGGACTGCCTCCCGAGTGGGATCGCGTGAAACAATTCCTCGACGACACGCGTCCCAACGCCTACGAACTACTGGTTGATGAATTGCTGGCATCGCCACATTATGGCGAACGGTGGGGCCGCCATTGGTTGGACGTGGCCCGGTATGCCGACAGCAGCGGATACGAATCGGACACGCCCCGCGACATTTGGCCCTATCGCGACTGGGTCATCGGCGCACTCAATCGCGATCATCCCTTCGATCAATTTGTCATCGAACAAATCGCCGGCGATTTGCTGCCCGCTGCAACGGCCGAACAACGGATCGCCACCGGATTCCACTGCAACGCCATTTTCGATCCTGGTGTGAGATGGGAATCGATCATCGATCGCGTCAACACGACGGGGACCGTCTTTCTCGGCTTAACGACCGGTTGCGCCCAATGTCATTCTCATAAGACCGACCCGATCACTCAGCGAGAGTTCTATCAGCTCTACGCGTTTTTCAATGAAGCCACGATGGACAAGCTGGAATTGGCACCGCCGGGCATCGCAAAGGCCGATAGCAAACCGACAACAACGTCGGTCATGAAACAGGTTGCAAGAGTCACCAACATTTTCGTTCGCGGGGACCACGATCAGCCGGGGCAGCAAGTCATGCCCGGTGTTCCCGCGTTTCTCAACGATCTGCAAGTCGCCGACAAAGAAGCGCCGAATCGACTCGATCTGGCGCGGTGGCTCATCGCCGATAACAACCCCTTAACCGCACGTGTCACGGTCAACCGAATTTGGCAACGGTATTTCGGGCTTGGATTGGTCGAAACAGAAAACGATTTCGGCGTACAAACTCCACAGCCTTTGCATGCGAAACTGCTTGATTTCCTTGCCGACGATTTTCGCAGCGGTGGTTGGAGTCTGAAACGACTGCACCGCTTGATCGTCACATCGTCCACGTATCGTCAGTCGTCCACAGTACGGCGTGAACTGAAAACGATTGACCCCCGCAACAGACTGTTGGCTCGGCAGCGCCGATTGCGGGTGGAAGCAGAAATTATTCGCGACGTTGCGCTGACTTCGAGCGGTCTATTGTCGAGAAAACTCGGCGGGCCAAGCGTGTTTCCTTATCAGCCCGAGGGAATCTTAAACAACAGAGCGACACCTGCCGTCTGGACGATGAGCGAAGGCGAGAATCGCTACCGCCGCGGCATGTATACGTGGGTCTGGCGACTCACGCCGCATCCGCATTTGCCGTTGTTCGATCTGCCCGACGGAATTGCGTCCTGCACGAAACGCGATCGATCCAACGTACCGGTTCAGGCACTGACACTTCTGAACGATCCAACGTTTCTCGAATGTGCTCGCAAACTGGCGGTGCGGGTTCTCGGGCGATCGACAGCATCGGACGACGAGCGAATCTCTCGTCTGTTCCGCACATGCCTGTCACGCGATCCGCAATTGGTTGAAATTCAATTGGTGACGAAGTTGCTTCAAAAGCAACGGCTGTCATTGGCAACCAATCAAGTCGAAGCGAAAGAAATTATTGGAGACACCCCAGTAACCGAGGGGGATATTTCGGAGCTTGCTGCGTGGGTTGTTGTCTGTCGAACGATCTTGAATCTTGACGAGTTCATCACACGGGAATAACACACAGTGACTGCGTTCAATCAATATCTCCAACAGACGCGACGGCAGTTTTTCTCGAAGTCCGCGCTGAGTCTGGCTCCGATTTCGGTGGCCGCGTTACTTCAACAAAACCGCGCCGGTGCAGAGATGCCGACTAGAAGCGGTCCCCTTCCCGCTCGCGAACCCAATTTTCCAGCTCGGGCCAAGTCGGTCATTTTTCTGTCGATGATCGGCGGGCCGAGCCAGTTGGACTTGTTTGATCCCAAGCCGGAGTTGATCCGCAGAGAAGGCGAGCCGCTGCCCGAGTCGCTGTTAAAGAATGCGCAGTTCGCTCAAATCCAGGAGAAACAGCCCAAGTTGATGGGATCGCGTTGGAAGTTCGCCCGCCACGGTGAAAGCGGCGCAACCATTTCCGAACTGCTTCCGCACACGGCGTCGGTCGTCGATCATCTCTCGATCGTCAAGACGATCGAAACCGACGACACCAACCACATGTTTGCCGAACTCATGATGAATACCGGCTGGCGGCAGTTCGGCCGCCCCAGCCTTGGCAGTTGGGTGGGCTACGGTCTCGGCAGTGAGTCGCAGGATTTGCCCGCGTTTTTAGTGCTGAGCAGCGGCATGCGGCCGCGATCCAAAGGGGCCAACTACAGCAACGGTTTCTTACCCTCGAAGTATCAAGGCACGCCGTTGCGGTCTTCCGGCGATCCAATTCTGAACGTGGCAAGCCCCGCAGGATTCTCGCGAAATCGGCAGCAGCAATCCATCGAAACAATTAACGCTCTCAACCGTGTGCGGCTCGAACAAACCGGCGATGACGAAATCGCCGCGCGAATCGCCTCCTACGAACTTGCCTATCGCATGCAGACAGCCGCACCGGAATTGCTCGATATCGAAGGTGAAACCGCAGAGACGATGGCGTTGTACGGAATCAATGACACGTCGCAGCCATCCTTCGGTCGTAATTGTCTATTGGCCCGCCGGCTCGTCGAACGCGGTGTGCGATTTGTGCAAGTGTTTCATGGCGATTGGGATCATCATTCCAATATCGCCGCAGGCTTACCGTCTCAGTGCAAACTGACCGACCAACCGGCGGCGGCTCTCATCCAGGATCTTGCACGCCGCGGACTGCTGGACGATACGCTGGTGATTTGGGGTGGGGAATTGGGGCGATCGCCCGTCGCCCAAAAAGGCAAGAATCCCAACGACCCGTTTGGACGCGATCACCACATCGAAGCGTTCACGATGTGGTTTGCCGGCGGCGGAGTCAAACCGGGCCAAACCATCGGCAAAACGGATGACCTCGGTTATCTGGCGACCGAAGACTCGTGGCACATCTACGACATGCAGGCAACGATCCTGCATCTGCTGGGCTTAGATCACACCCAACTCACCTACCAGTATCAAGGCCGCGACTTTCGTCTGACCGACGTCCACGGCGAAGTCAAGACAGAGCTGTTTGCTTAAGACCAAACAGGAACGTCTCTCTGTCTCTTGAGACGAAAACACCCCAGAAAGAAGCTCCGAAGTCAGTGAGAATGGGGGGGTGTTATGAAATTACAGAGGGGATGCGGTAGCCAAATCCGGTGTGGTGCGGCATCGGCTTGTCGCGGCGGGTAGATTTGGTGGACTTCCCGGTTGACGCCATCGCCCACTGAGCTGAGACAAGGATGGCACCATTTCCTGTGAATGGGTTTTATTTGCAGCACCCCGGAGAGGTGGCAGAGTGGCCGAATGCACCGGTCTTGAAATTCAACACAAGAAATCCAAAAAGACCGACAAACACCATATTTTACAGTCTCAAACGCACTTCTCGCTCTCTCCCGAAAACGCTCTAAAACGCCCGAAAACGCCCCTCGCGGGTGTCAGTGACACCCGGTATCTCTTGGCGATCATTCGATCCATCTCCCCTTCGAGTATCTCTCCGAAGAGCGATGATCCAGCCACTGTACGGTTGCCTGAGTGACGATCGCGGGTCAGGACGTGCCGACTTCCTGAAGGGAGCTACCCCGCAGTCAGTCGCGTTCGTTTGATTGTATAGTATGTGCCGCGGATCGAATGTCACGCTGCGAACCGAGCCGGTATGCCCATTGAGCGTCAGCGTCTCCGGCCCACTCAGCGTTCAGTTCTGAGGTCCGTCTTGTTCGCCGAACGGCTGATTCGTCTCGTCCCATGATCATCCGGTGAATCCATATTCGGAATGCACCTCCATCATAGCGCGGCACGCCACTCCCAACTTGCTCCCGACACCGGTCATTGTAACAATGAATACCGACGCTACCCTCCACCCACTTCCGCGCCCACAAACTGACTAATTGGAGTTCGTTATGCTTACCGCAACCACCCGTCGCAACTTCCTTCAATCAGCCGCCGCTACCACCGCCTTCTTCACCACCCCGGGTCTCTTCGCCGAGCAGCTGCTGCCCACCGCCGCCGTCGGCGAAGGCCCGTTTTACCCCGACAAACTCCCGCTCGACACCGACAATGACCTTCTCCTGCTCAACGACGCCATCACACCCGCCGTCGGCGACATCACCCATCTCACCGGACGAATCCTCGCGCCCAACGGCGACCCTGTCCGGAACGCCTTCGTAGAAATCTGGCAATGCGACAGTCACGGCGTCTACATCCACTCCGGCTCCAACAACAAGAACAAACAGGATAATCACTTCCAGGGCTATGGACGATTCCTTACCGACGTCAAGGGCAACTACTACTTCCGCACCATCAGACCCGTGGCTTATCCCGGCCGAACGCCTCACATCCACATCGCCGTCAGCGCCAACGGCAAACGCCTCTTCACCACCCAAATGCTCGACAAAGCCAACAAGGAACAAAACGAACGCGACGGCCTCTTCCGCCAGATTCGCGACCCCAAATCTCGCGACACCATCCTCGCTGAATTCAAACCCATCAAAGGCTCGAAACTAAAAGAACTCAATGCCAACTTCGACGTCATCCTGGGCCGAACCATCCAGGAAAACGAAGACGGCACTATCACCGGCGGCATTGGCAAACCCCAATGGCGAAGACGATGAGATTGAAGCCTAACCTCCCCAACTGGGACTGTGGAGGCGTGTCAGGTAGCGGCGAGACCATCTCACAATTAAGCAATGGCTGCCGCCAAACGGAGTTGTAGCAGAACCTGAATAGGCTTTGCCGTACACGAGGAAAAGAAGGTTTCCCTAAACCGCCAAGGGGCATCCAACTGCCAGGGCGATTGCACCAAAAGTCATGGTGCGCATAGGACTTTATTGAGATAAGTCTCGTCCCATCCGGCGGTGAGTCGTTTGTTCTTGATGCCTACCTTCAGTGTGGACTCGTTCTTCAACATGCTG
>Ga0302133_10000217_pt1 | contig 34163 bp, 34 predicted proteins | sample CB9_331_MG_FD_203121 | JGI IMG/M metagenome (GOLD analysis project Ga0302133, IMG submission 203121) | Marine microbial communities from Western Arctic Ocean, Canada - CB9_33.1 | ecosystem: Environmental > Aquatic > Marine > Oceanic | place: Canada: Western Arctic Ocean | collected 2017-09-19 | reverse complement strand
CCACTTGAAGAAGTAAACCTGGTTTTTGCTGCGAATCTTCAGGGTGAGGGTTTCGATACACTGGGAGGACTGCTCTATCAACAGCTGGGTAAGATGCCAAACCCCGGTGATGAAGTGAATATTGACGGCATGATAATCAAGGTTATCTCAACCATGGGTCGGCGTATCAAGCAAGTGCAGGTAACACGGGTGTAATAGCATCTAACCCAAGTTATGGCTTTTTATAAACCACAAACAAATAGGGGTGGAAGCAGCTTGCTTCCACCCCTATTTGTTTCGTACAGATTCTTAGAATCTATCGAGGGTTATACCAACCCTACATACTATATCTCTACGCGCCGCACTTCTCGGCTACAGTCAGGAGTGGAGTTGTGGCCAAACGCCCTGATACACCTAAGGCCTCTAGAGTAAACAGCCCATCACCAGGATATTTTACCGTGTTACTGGTAGCATTCGGCAATTTGGTTTTCATATCCGCTTTTAGCTCGAATGCGCCAGAAGCGTTGACACTTCCTGAGAACCATATTTGGGATGTGTCAGAGTCTTTTACGACTGAGAGAATTATTATTTCTCCGCTACCCCATCCAGAACCCCACACAGTAAACTCGCTATTATTCGGAGTGCATAGGCTACTTGTGACTATGGTAGCGCCGTCTCTCCTCTCCAAGGAATCTTGGGCGGCCACACTTGCCCCTCGACTAGCCATTGCCGTACCTGATCCCAAGGCCATAACCAACAGAAGCGTAAGCAGCAGAACACCCTTCACAGACAAAAACATTTTCACTGTACACAGTCCCCCTTCTTATACATTATCCGATCAGTTTTTATGTCTTAATTTTTTTACAAAGACACAAAGACATTATCGACATCTGACACATAATATGCATCATATAGGCATATGTCAAGCCTGCACCTACTAACTTGATATGATATTCATCATTGACATTTAGTTGGAAGAAAATCACGTGTGGGTGTAAGGTTATTATATTATATAAATCGTTGATACACTCCACATAACAACATTAACATTAATAATGTTGGAATGTTGGCAATCTGGTGATTTTTCTAGAGACACTCTGTTATACTCTTCGCTTGGCGTAATAATCATTCCACCTGAATGCTGAGGTATTTATGGAACAAAACTTTACTGAACTCGTAACTCACCTAGTGTTCCAACTGGCGTTTATCCTCGTAGCAGCAAAAATTGGCGGTGAGATCTGCGAGCGCTATATCAAAATACCACCTGTCCTTGGTGAGCTGGTAGTTGGGATTATCATTGGACCGTTTGCATTGGGTGGACTCTCATATCTGGGATTAGAGCCCATGTTCGAGAAGCCGCATGGAGGGGAGGGAGGTGCCATTCCCGTCTCTCTGGAATTATTCTCGGTGTCACAAATTGCAGCAGTGGTACTCCTTTTTGCTGCCGGCTTAGAGACAGACCTGAAGCAATTCCTACGTTACGCTGGTCCAGCTACCGCTGTTGCAATAGGCGGAGTGGTGCTTCCATTCCTGTTTGGAGTTGGAGCTACGTTTCTTTTCAAACCGGCAGGACTCAGTGGGGACCAGTTGGTGTATTCGGCCCTCTTTATAGGAGCCGTTATGACAGCTACATCCGTGGGCATAACCGCCAGGGTACTGAGCGATATACACAAACTGGATAGCCCTGAGGGAGTCACTGTCTTAGCAGCCGCTGTTGTGGATGACGTTCTTGGCATTCTGGTGCTGACTGTAGTGCTGGGAATATCCGTCGGCGATGGGCTATCAGCTGGAGGAGTAGCCCTGATAGGAACCAAGGCAGTGGGCTTCTGGCTAGCACTCATGGTTGGAGGCATACTCGGAGCCCCGTATATATCTCGTGCGTTGCTGGCATTTCGTGGCTCTGGGTCAGCAGTGGCGCTCGCGCTTGCAATAGCATTTCTTGCCGCTGGGCTTGCAGAAAGCTTTGGCCTCGCCATGATAATCGGAGCCTATTCAATCGGCCTAGCCCTTTCAGGTACGTCCCTGGCCAAACAGATAGAGGAGCCTATCATGTCGGTATACCACGCCATTGTGCCAATCTTTTTTGTAGTCATGGGCATGATGGTGGACGTTACTACCATGGGAACGGTGCTTATCTTTGGAGTGGTGATATCATTACTGGCAATATTGTCTAAAGTAGTGGGGAGTGGTCTTCCTGCCTTGCTCTCAGGGTTTAACAAGGTAGGGGCATGGCGGATTGGCATCGGAATGCTTCCCAGAGGTGAAGTAGCTCTTATAATTGCCGGCATAGGTCTGTCACATGGGGTCATTGAGTCGGATATATTCGGAGTAGCAATCATGATGACCGTGATAACTACGCTTATTGCACCAATAATCCTTGTCCCTGCCTTCAAAAATGGAGGGCCTGGACGCCGGGTAGATTCTTCCTAGGATTATTTGTGCAATGTTGCCAACGAGAAAGTCCACTGATATATTGACCGTAGCAACCAACCAAAAGTTGTGGCCTCTCTCACCCATACTCCTTTAAACCGTGGATATAGTCATCAGTGAACGAAGGCGTGAAGAATAGCTGACAATCAGGCCCCTGTAGCTCAGAGGATAGAGCACTGGCCTCCGAAGCCAGGTGCGTGGGTTCGAGTCCCGCCAGGGGCACCATCGACATACATTCAGATAACAATTGCGCCAATATATTATTGACGTAACATATCTATAGCACTAAGATGCTTTTGCAATTCTTTGCAAGAGGCGTATATGTCAGGACACAGTGCAGTCATAGAGTCCCTAAGAGAGGCGGGATACCGTCTGACACCACAGCGTTTGATGGTGCTTCAAGCCATCGCCGAAGGTGGAGAGCATCAGACTGCCGATGCGATTCACCAGGAAGTTGTCAAGACATATCCTTATCTGGACATAGCGACCGTATACCGCATATTGCAACTTCTCAAGCGTTTACACCTTGTAACAGAAATAGACCTTGGTGGTGATTCCGCAAGATACGAAGTGGCAGAGCCCAACAAACATCAGCACATGGTATGCAAGGGGTGCGGACTAACCTTTGACCTGAGCCCTTCATATTTGGAAGAACTGAGAACTCGTCTAATCAATGAGTTTGGATTTCAGCCTGACCTTGAGCATTTTGCCGTCGGCGGACTGTGTGCCAAATGCAGCAATCCGACCTGAGTAAACACAACGGTCGCTGAACAATAATGTTGGTTACAGGAAAGAATTTTAACTAGTAGGAGTAGATTGTAATGGATCTTGGATCAAGTGCGCTGACAGCACTAGTGCTGGGGCTTCTGCTTGGACTCAAACACGCTACAGATGCCGACCATGTGGTTGCTGTGTCCACCATAGTCAGCGAGTACAACAATCCGTGGCGTGGACTGTGGGTTGGAGTTTCATGGGGGTTGGGCCACACCACACCACTTATTGTTGCCGGTATTGCAATACTGCTCCTCAAGGAACCGGCAGCCAAATTATATGAGGTCTACGCTCCATTCCTTGAATTATTGGTCGGTATTATGCTAGTCCTGCTGGGATTACAGGTCTTCTGGAACTTCCGACACCGCCGTATCCACGTCCATGAACACGCCCACGAGGAAGACCCACATAAACATCTTCACACCCATGAATTGGAATCTGCTCCACAGAGCCACCACGGTTTCTTCCAACCAGGAAAACCATTCTTCCGACTGAAATCGTATGTGGTCGGCGTTGTTCACGGACTAGCTGGAAGCGCTGCCGTGATGCTGGTTGTTCTCACCACTGACGTGGTCTCATCATTTATGGTAGGACTTCTCTACATTTTTCTGTTTGGTTTCGGCACTGTTCTATCAATGGGGACTCTAACCCTGCTAATGGGAATACCATTCTCCATATCCGGCCGCTTTGAACGCGTAAACCGTATCATTGCAAGCGTGTCCGGAGTAGCCAGCATTTCCTTTGGGCTATTCATAATTTATGAGCTCGCTATCCTTGATGGCCTTTAATCTTTTCTTAAAGACGCATACGAAGACAATGGAGCAATACCTGAATATTTTCCAGAGTTATTGACGGTAATCTAGACTCTAGATATACTGCTATGGCGATTGTAACTAGATTGGGAGGCACATCAAATCGAATTCGTTACTCTGCATACATCGCTCGAGGAATGCGTATTTTGCATATGCCATCCACAGGCTTTTTTGTTAACATGTTTCTCAGACAGGTAATCAGATGAAAATAGGCATTCCTAAAGAAACTGCTAATGGTGAAAGACGAGTAGCACTTGTCCCAGATACTGTGTCCACCCTCGTATCCTCCGGCATGGAGGTAATGGTGGAATCTGGGGCTGGGCTAGAGGCTAATTTTTCCGATGATATGTATAGAGAGGCAGGTGCTGTGCTTTTGCCTGATGCGGTCTCTCTTTTTGGAAGCGCAGAAGTAATCCTAAAAGTACAGGGGCCATCAATAAACGATGCCCAGAATAAGCATGAAGTCGACCTTATGGCTGATGGTGCAACTCTCATATCCTTCCTGCAACCTTTAACAAACCTTGATCTTGTGAAAAAGCTGAAGGCAAAGGGAATTACCAGCTTCAGCATGGACACAGTTCCGCGCATCGCAAGGGCCCAAAGCATGGACGCACTTTCATCCATGAGTTCCATTGCTGGATATAAAGCCGCTATCATGGCTGCTAACTCTCTGGCCAAGTACTTCCCAATGATGATTACAGCGGCAGGCACATACGCTCCTGCCAAAGGGCTTGTCCTCGGAGCAGGTGTTGCCGGACTGCAGGCAATTGCTACAGCGAAACGTCTGGGTGCAGTCCTGAAAGCCTTCGATGTCCGTGCAGTTGTCAAAGAGCAAGTGGAAAGTCTTGGAGCTACTTTTGTAGGGTTGACTGAGGATGAAAAAACGGAAGATGCCGGCGGCTATGCCAAGGAACTTGCAGAAGAGGCTCAACGAAAAGAGAGGGAACTTTTACACGGATACTCCAAAGAAGCTGACTTCATAATCAGCACGGCTTTGATACCTGGAAGACCTGCTCCTCTTCTAATAACTGAGGACATGGTCAAAGACATGCGGGCTGGTTCCATTATTGTGGACATTGCTGCAGAAACCGGCGGAAACTGTGAACTAACGGAGCCGGGAGCCGAAATTGTAAAATACGGTGTCACAATACACGGACCGTTGAATCTACCAAGCTCTATGCCAGTTCATGCAAGCCAGATGTATGCACGTAACATCTCAAGCCTTTTCTTGCATCTGGTGAAAGATAACCAGTTTAATCTAGATTTTAACGACGCCATTACCAATGGGTGTTGTATAACTCATCAAGGAAACGTCGTACACGGCCCTACGAAAGCTCTCTTGGAAGAAGGTGATGTACGATGATAGAGGGACTTCTGGTATCGTTGTTTATTTTCGTGCTGGCGGTGTTACTTGGATTCGAGGTAATTAACAAGGTTCCTCCAATTCTGCATACACCTCTCATGTCTGGATCCAATGCCATATCTGGCATCGTGTTGATAGGTGCACTGGTAGTTGTGGTCAGAAGCGACACGATTCTTGGTACGGCATTGGGAATCGCAGCCGTGGCCCTGTCAACTATAAATGTCGTGGGGGGCTTCATGGTCACAGACCGTATGCTTCAGATGTTCAAGAAACGTACGGACGAGCCAAACTAATGGACCTTATAAACATCGTCAATATCTCGTATCTCATTTCAGCGGTTCTCTTCATAATGGGACTGAAGCGCCTAAGCTCTCCTGCTACCGCAAGGTCTGGCAATATGATGGGTGCCATCGCAATGCTCATAGCCGTAGTGGCAACCCTTTTGGAAGGTGAAATCCTTGACTACGCACAAATAGTGGCTGGAATACTAGTCGGTTCCGGCATCGGTGCGGTTATGGCCAGGACAATCAAGATGACAGCCATGCCGCAGATGGTGGCCGTATTCAATGGCCTTGGTGGCGGTGCATCTGCAATGGTGGCATCTGGAGAATTCCACAAGCTCGCAAACGGCTCCACTAGCATAGAAACTGACGTCGGCATCACAATCATGTTGGGGACATTCATTGGAGCGGTTACACTTTCTGGCAGCTTAATAGCCTTTGGCAAACTCCAGGGGATAGTGACCTCCAATGCTGTGAGCTCTCCAATTATTAAGACACTCAACCCAGTATTGTTCCTGAGCATAATAGGCATGATGGTTTATCTTGTGATACTTGCCGAAGGCTCTCAGATTTTCCCAGTGCTAATCGTCGTATCACTGTTGCTGGGCATTCTGCTAGTGATGCCAATTGGAGGGGCCGACATGCCGGTTGTAATCGCCCTCCTAAACTCATATTCAGGCTTGGCAGCCGCCGCGGCAGGATTTGCACTGGATAACATGATACTCATCATCAGCGGGTCCCTAGTTGGGGCATCTGGCTTCATACTTACCCAGATCATGTGCACAGCCATGAACCGTTCCATCTGGAACGTCATGTTTGGTGCATTTGGAGCCAGCGCTGTATCATTAGGTGCAGTGTCATCAGATGGTATGCAAGCTCAATCAACCTCCGCCGAGGATGCAGCCATAGTTCTTGCGTACGCTAAGTCGGTCATATTCGTACCTGGATATGGACTCGCAGCAGCACAGGCACAGCACCAGGTCAAAGAGCTAGCGGACATATTACAGGCCAGAGGGGTTAACGTTAAACACGCCATCCATCCTGTCGCGGGGAGAATGCCGGGGCATATGAACGTCTTGCTGGCCGAAGCCGATGTACCATATGATCAGCTCTTTGCAATGGATGACATCAACGATGAGTTTGAGAGAACAGACGTAGCTGTAATTGTCGGTGCCAATGACGTAACAAACCCTGTGTCCAGGGACATACCTGACAGCCCAATATACGGCATGCCGATTCTAAATGTGGATATGGCAAAGAACATCATCTTCATCAAGCGGAGTCTCAGTCCTGGGTTTGCAGGGATAGACAATCCACTCTTCTACAATCCCAAAACCAGGATGCTTTTTGATGACGCAAAACGTGCGCTTGCGAATCTGGCTAACGCCGTAAAAAACCTATAGCCGTCTCTACGTAACGTGCCCTTGACTCTGGGTTTTACAAGTTACAGATATCTAAGGAACTTGTTCTGTTTGTCCACCACAATGCTCTGAGGCTTTACTAATGTGTCCGTCAGCTCAAAACCCATGACGATAATTTCATCTCCGATTTTGATCAGGTGTGCCGCAGCGCCGTTCATGCAAATTATTCCTGAGCCCTTCTCACCAACCATTACGTAAGTCTCCAACCGGGCACCGTTTGTGTTATCCACCACAAGGACCTTCTCTCCCGGCCAAAACCCGGCTTTTTCGATAAGACTCTGATCTATGGTGATACTGCCAACATAATCTACATTTGCTTCAGTGACGTTAGCCTTGTGAATTTTCGATCTCAATACAAAACGCATATGTACTAGTCTCCCATGTTGCAAGCGTTACAAAATGCATTCCAAATTCCCAGTGGAAGCTAATCTCTACCAGTCAAATTATACTATTACATGTACAAAGGCGAAAGGTATCCTTTGGAATTCACGAGCGCCATAAATTTAGAGGCTCCATGAGTGATGTACATACACGTACTGTGAGTTGCGAATAATATAATCACCACATGAAAATCCAGTACTGTTAACTACCGTCTTCCAGATCAAGAAACACTGAGCATTTATAAATTTAAGAATAAGATCTCCTTGCATTTGCTGCTGTTGTGCCTAACCAAGAGGCACATTGACTCTGTGCCAGGACCAAGAATACACTTGTTTTGTGACCTGTAGACTTAACAAGTTGGATGGATGAGTATGCAAACTTTTTCCAGTCGGTGGTTAGTGGCAGTTGCATTGGTGGTTGTTGCCCTAATATTGGGCAGCATGGCTGTAGCCCTCATCAATCCGCGTGGCAATGTCGAAACCCTCTCTAAAGACACTCCAGAGGGTACAGTCCAACGGTTTATCCTGGCCATTCAAGACAGCGATTACACCTTGGCGTACAACTATCTGACCAATGAAATGAAGGAGATCTGTACCATAGCTAAAATGGAGACCAACACACGTTGGTCTGTAAACGATTTGAACGACAATCGCATAGAGCTACTGGACACAGAAAAGTTGAGCAATGGTCGAGTGAAAGTCAAAGTGCGTGTAAGCCAGACGAACGTCTCACCACCCTTTGGAGTGGATGAATACAGCCACCAAGAGTGGTTCATACTCATCTATGAGAATGGTTATTGGCGATTTACCGAGCCTCCCTGGCCATTGGATTGGTGTTCCAGAACCGCTCGAGAAAAGCTAGATTAGAATGGAAGAGTTACTGGCGTAACCATGGACATAATCTCATCTCTCTTGCCGTTAGTAATCATTTCTGGCGTTATTGCTGGCATCGTGGCACTAGCACGCCGCGGTGGCGCACATGATGACAATCCAGGCATAGGCACAGTCAGGCGCTTATATATCTATGGCCTCTCTCTGGCAGGACTGGTAACCGCTGCAATTGGAGCCACTCTTATAGTAAGTGCTGGCCTTGATGCCCTGTTCGGCTCCATGATGATCTCCGGTGAAAACACAACTATATCCCTTGGCCTATCGCTTACCATCGTTGGCACTCCAGTGTGGCTCTTCTTCTGGATCATGGCGCAACGGTCTATTCACAGGAACGTCGTCGAAATCAGATCGATTTCGCGCAAGTTCTACCTCTACCTTGTACTGGCTGTGGCGGCGATAGTGGTATCTGTGGCGGCGACAATATTACTGCAATGGATCTTCAACCACCAAGACTTCAACAGTACACCTGTCGCTTTGATATTGGTTTGGGGCGGTATATGGGGCCTCCACTGGTGGATAGAAAAAAAAGAAGGGCAGCCAACGGAGCTGACTACATCTGTACGTCGCTTTTATGTTTATGGATTGACGCTGTTCGGCATAGTTCAGTTGATTGTGGGCGTCTCCGGAATCTTGCAGTTAACGCTGGATGCAGCCTACGATGCCTTGTTTAGAGCGTCCGATATACTGGTCGGCCACACTGGCATATGGAACGAGGATATGCGGGGCTTTCTGACATTGGCCTTCATCGGCGCACTTGTGTGGTGGTGGCACTGGCACCGTGTTGCGTCTGGCGACGTGAACTCTACGTTACGGCATGTGTACTTGCACCTTTTCGCTATATTGGGCGGTACTGCCATCGTTGTATCTTCTCTTAGCGTATTTCTCTATCGTATCCTCCAATGGGTCATCGGCAACCCAGAAATAACCAGCGCCAGTTCCCAGTTTGACGTTCTTCCATCCCTGATCTCGGTTGGAATAGTGGGAGGAGGATTATGGGGGTACCATTGGGCTATCGTGCGACAGGAGGCCGCCGTTGCACAGCGTGGGCTGGTGGCAGCACGAAGGGTATACAGCTACCTAGTATCTGCTGTGGGACTGATCATTTTGAGCGTCGGTCTAATTGTCCTATTCGCCGTGGCCATTGGCTTGCTCTCGCCAGAAGAAGGTGACCGCATAACTGGACCCGACTGGTGGCGCAATCCTCTTGTCCTGGCGATTACTCTGCTGACCGTCGGAACGCCGCTCTGGGGTCTGTACTGGCGTGACGTTCAAGGCATCGCCATCCAGGGCGGCTCAGATGAGCGAGACGTTCTCTCACGTAGGATTTTCATTTTCTTGATTTTTGGCATCAGTGTATTGTTGGTGCTTATCAACTTGAGCATCGTGCTGTTCAAGCTGTTCGATGTTGTCTTCGGAGGAGTGGCTAGTTCCAATGTACTATGGGACACACGGTGGAGTATCGGCATACTGTTTGCGGCGGGAGCGGTGAGCGTGTACTACTGGATGGTGCTCAAAGAGGATAGAGAGTCTACTGCAAATCTCGAATGTGTTTCAGAGCTTGGGCCGACTGAAGTTTCTATCAGGAAATCAGTGACGGTACTGATCACTGAAGAAAACATGCCGTTGGTGCTACGACTTGAGACCCTTCTTGGCTACGATATTCAAGTGTGGCATCGCATGGATGGCCGTAGCCTGGCGCCAGCCATATCCGATGACATACTAACTGAGACAGTGCAACAAATCCGCGGCACGGACTCACAGCTCGTTTTTCTGCTAATAGATGCAAACGGCATCCAGGTTTCTCCTTACCACGATTGACCAGCTTTGTTGCCCATATGTTGCATGCTGCTTTTAGACGTTTCGTCCTTGACATGCCGCCCTCTCATCCGCTAGGCTATGCCATCACAAAGGCGATGACGGAGACGAGTACGTGAGAAAAGAGCCTCTCAGCGAGTCTGATACGGTGAGAGCAGATGAGGCCACCTCCCGGAAAATCCCTCCCGAGTTTCTTCCCCAACGTCCCTCAGGGGCCAGTAGGCGGAGACGGTAGCCACCGTTAGATGGTAGGGGCCTGTTGGTGCCCCGATTAAGCGCCCCGATAAAATCGGGGAAAGAGGGTGGTACCGCGGGTTTTGTAAAAAGTCCCGTCCCTTTATTGGGTCGGGATTTTTGTTTTTACTGGAGAACACATGACTACTGAACAAGATCAGGGAAGAGCGCAGGGCTTACCATACTTCAAGACCGTGACATCCAAAGTAGACTTCCCAACTATGGAGAAGGAACTACTGGCATGGTGGGAACAGACGGATATGATGGGAAAGTACCTACGTCGCAACCAAGACTCAAACAAGCGCTGGTCATTCATAGATGGCCCAATAACAGCCAACAACCCCATGGGAGTACATCACGCTTGGGGTCGCGCCTATAAAGACCTGTTCCAACGATACAAGACAATGCAGGGTTTCAAGCAACGGTACCAGAACGGCTTCGATGGACAGGGACTATGGGTGGAGGTTGAAGTTGAGAAGGAGATGGGATTCAACTCCAAGCGTGACATTGAAGAGTATGGCGTAGACAAATTTGTGGAGGCGTGCAAAGAGCGTGTCCTCCGTTTTGCCGACATCATAACCCAACAGTCGATTCGCCTCGCCTATTGGATGGATTGGGAGAACTCCTATCACACCATGTCAGATGAGAACAATTACACCATATGGCACTTCCTCAAGATATGCTACGACAAGGGCTGGATATACGAGGGTACTGACGTGATGCCCTGGTGTCCTAGATGCGCGACCGGCCTCTCAGAGCATGAAATAGTCACCGAAGGTTACAAGGAGATAGTCCATCCCAGCGTATTCCTCCGCTTTCCACTGGAGGGCAAGAAAGGTGAGTCCCTACTGGTGTGGACAACCACACCCTGGACCCTCACATCAAATGTAGCGGCCGCTGTCAATCCTAAACTCACCTACGTGAAGGTGAGTCAGGGAGGTGAGATATTCTACTTGGCCAAGGCATTGCTGGGTATCCTGCATGACGACCATGAAGTCGTAGAGGAGTTTCTAGGAGAGAAGCTTGTCGGATTGCGCTATAGCGGCCCATTTGATGAACTTGACCCGCAACATGACGTGGAGCACCGTGTGATTCCATGGAGCGAAGTGAGTGAAAGTGATGGCACAGGTATCGTTCACATAGCTCCCGGCGCTGGTAAGGAGGACTTCGCACTCGGCAAAGAGTTCGGACTACCAACCATTGCTCCTTTGGACGAATTTGGAAACTACATCCAAGGCTTCGGCTGGCTAACCGGACGTAACGTCTCAGATGTACGAGATGACATCTTTGAAAACCTTCGCCAAAAAGGCCTTCTCCTTCGTGTGGAGAATTATGCACACAGATATCCCATATGCTGGCGGTGCGATTCAGAACTGGTCTTTCGATTAGTGGATGAATGGTTCATCTCAATGGATGAACTACGTCACCTCATAGCCGATGTCACACGTAAGATACGATGGATACCGTCCTTTGGTCTTGAACGCGAACTAGACTGGCTGCACAACATGGACGACTGGATGATCTCCAAGAAACGATACTGGGGACTTGCGCTTCCAATCTACAAGTGCGTCTGCGGCCACATCGATGTCCTTGGCAGCGAGAATGAACTGAAGGAAAGAGCTATAGAAGGATGGGGCGAGTTCGAGGGTCATTCGCCTCACAAGCCATGGATAGACGCTGTCAAGATACGATGTTCAGAATGTGGAGAGGTAGTTTCCAGAATCAAAGACGTTGGCAATCCGTGGTTAGATGCCGGTATCGTGCCATTCTCAACTCTGGTGGACCCAAAGACCGGCAAGGTCAGCTACCTTGCTGAGGATAAGAGCTACTGGCAAGACTGGTTTCCCGCCGACTGGATATCCGAGAGCTTCCCCGGGCAGTTTCGCAATTGGTTCTACTCCCTGCTCACAATGAGCACGGCACTGGAAAACTACGAACCATTCCGCTCAGTCTTCAGCTACGCTTTGATGCGTGACGAAAAGGGAGCTGAAATGCACAAGAGCAAGGGCAATGCACTGGAGTTCGTAGAGGCAGCGGATCACATGGGAGTGGACGCCATGAGGTGGGTCTTCATGCGTCACAACCCAGCTCAGAACCTTAGCTTCGGATATGGAAGCGCCGATGAGGTGAGACGCAGGTTCCTTCTCACTCTGTGGAATGTCTATTCTTTCTTTGTGACCTATGCCAACATAGACAATTTCAATCCCATGCTCACAAAGGCAACATCGCCCGAATCGGAGATGGACAAGTGGATACTCTCGGAACTTCACTCCCTGGTTGCCGACGTAACACGCCATTTGAACGACTACGATACGGCCGACGCAGGACGCGTTATAGACGATTTTGTAGACTTGCTTTCCAACTGGTATGTGCGACGCAGCCGCCGTCGCTTCTGGAAGAGCGAAAACGATCAGGACAAACTCTCTGCCTACAACACGCTTTACACGTGCCTTGTGGCACTGGCAAAGCTACTTGCCCCATTCACTCCCTTCATATCTGAGGAAATCTACCAGAACCTGGTGCGCTCGGTGGATGGAAAAGCCTCTGAGAGCGTGCATTTGGCGGCGTACCCAGTTTCAGACCCTATGCAAATCGACAACAACCTGTCTCAAGCCATGCGCCTTGCTATGAAAGTGTCAAGCCTTGGCCGCTCAGCCAGAAGCAAGGCCGGAATAAAGGTGCGTCAGCCGTTATCCCAAGTGCTTGTCAAGCCCCGTACCACTGAGGAGACATCCATGCTTGATCAAGTGTCGTCCCAAATACTTGATGAATTGAACGTCAAAGAGGTATCACTCCTTGAGAGGGATGAGGACGTGCTGGACTTCCAAGTAAAGCTAAACCCAGCAGTCGCAGGGGCTAAGTATGGTTCGGAGATGTCAGTAATCGCCAGCGCCTTGAGTAGGGCGGATGCTACGACAATAGCCCTTCGAGTGCGATCAGGCCTCGCCGTAGAGGTGGGGGTCTACACAATCGAACCGGATGAGATCACAGTGACCACTTCCGACAAACCAGGATACGCCACCTCAACTGAGGCTGGCTACACGATAGCTGTGCCAACCGATCTATCTCAGAAACTTATCGAAGAAGGTCTTGCCCGTGAGCTGGTACACCGTCTTCAGAACATGCGCCGTTCGGCCGGTTTCGATATCGCCGATTACATCGTGACATACTACTCCGGTGGAGAAGCTATTGCGGAAATCGTGCAACGTTTTGCTATTTACATTCAACAAGAGACTCTTTCAGAAGAACTGGTAAATGGTGAATCCCCTGATGGGGCCTATATAGAACAACAGACCCTAGACGGCATGGATGTAGCTCTAGGAGTAATGCGAAAGGAGTGAAGAAACTATATGTCCTTTCGGCAAGTCAATCTTGACATATTCGGGCAAAAAATGGGAATATTGAATCGTTATTTGGAACCCAATACAAATGGAAACCCTTCTTTATCACAGTGAGCAAGGAATAGCGTGGGTTACTCTGAACCGTCCTATGTCTGGGAACAGGGTGAATCTCCGCATGGCAACAGAACTCTGGGGTGTATGCCAGCAAATAATGCAGGATGATAGCATACGCGTAGTGATGCTTACAGGAATCGGGCAAGCCTTCTGCACAGGAGACGAAGACGACCAATCTTCCATTGACAGAGAGAGCCAACTGCAAAACTACTTGTCCAATCGGCGCACAGCAGGTTTTCTTGGAGCGATAGAGAAACCCGTTGTTGCGGTGATCAACGGAGACGCCCTAGGACACGGGCTAGAGATGGCGCTGGCCTGCGACATAAGGCTTGCCTCCACCGATGCCAGTTTGGGTATGCCGCAGATAACACAGGGAAGTATGCCGTGGGATGGCGGTACTCAGCGCCTCCCTAGGATTGTTGGTCGTGCATGGGCTACAGACTTACTACTGACTGGTAGGGTTATTGACTCACATGAAGCCCTTGGGATTGGCCTGGTACAAGAGATAGCCTCACCTGATAAACTGACAGAACGCGCATGCCAGCTGGCTGCAACCATAACTACGCTAGCTCCAATAGCAACTAGGTATGCCAAAGAAGCCATACTTAAAGGCCTGGACATGACCTTGGATCAGGGAATGCGGTTGGAGATGGACCTAAACCTGCTTCTGCAGACCACGGCGGATAGGGCGGAAGGGTTATCCTCGTTCCTGGAACGAAGACAACCTACCTTCAAAGGTGATTAGACTGAAACCTCAATCACCACTCAAGGCTAATGAAGCGTACAGATGCCGACTATGAAATATTGTCCCAGATGTGTAACGTCAAGCCAGAACAACGCATCTTTCTGCGGCACCTGTGGCCATCGATTTGAAGAACATGCAACTCCAAAGAATGACTCTTCCGTAACAGATAGGAAGCAAGCAGTCGAGACCGAGTCGAGTTACATGATCCCACTTGGGCACATCCTTTTAATGAGCATCATTTCGTATGGCATCTACTTCGCCTATTGGTTATTTCTTACCTGGAAGCATTACCGTGACCACACTGGCGAGGAAGCCTTTCCATACTGGCACGCGATGACACAGCTAGTCCCAGTATATTCATACTTCAGGGTTCACGCTCACATGCGAGTTTTCGCCGAGTTGATGAGGAAAGAAAAACTGCCGACTACAATCTCTCCCGGATGGGCCGTTATTACCTCAATTGGTATTGGAAGTCTCGGCTCGATATCATTGGGAAACGGAGGCGAGATAATAACCCAGCGCATGGCAATCTCAATGGCACTCGTAGATACATTTGCGGTTGCCATACTCGCATGGCTGTTGCTGCACGTCCAAGCGAATCTAAACAGCTACTGGAGCCATATTTCAGGGGTCAAACCACTTGATACAAAATTCAGACTTGGATATGGAGCCGCCGCCATCGCTGTGATTGGTGTCCTAGCCTGGGTTCACACCATTACCACCATATTTAATGCCGTATAGAGGAGTCCACTGTGCCCTCAGGATTTGAGACCATAGAATATACCAAAGAAGATGGCCTAGCCAAGATAGTCTTGAACCGTCCGAAAGTTCTGAATGCACACAATATGCAGATGCGTGACGATATCTACCAAGTGCTAGGAGCTATCCAGGATGACCCGGATGTCCGTTGTGTAGTCCTGCATGGAGAGGGCGAAAGGGCCTTCTGCACAGGAGCCGATCTAAGTGAGTTTGGCACTGCTCCTTCCATGGTAATAGCTCGCCAGGTAAGATGGGAACGTGACCTATGGGGGCTGTTCCTTTCAATCGATAAACCAATCATTGCGGCACTCCACGGTTATGTGCTAGGCTCTGGTTTAGAAATAGCTCTCCTCTGCGACATGAGAATTGCTTCAGAAGGTACCATCTTCGGTATGCCTGAAGCGGCTTTGGGGATGATACCAGTAGCCGGCGGAACACAAACAATGTCGCGGACACTGGGTGTATCGAGGGCACTGGATATTCTCTTAAGTAATGGACAATTAAATGCCTACACGGCATTGGAGGTTGGACTGATACACAAATTGGTGTCAAGAGAACTACTGCTCAAGGAAGCCGTATCTCTAGCGAAGCGAATTTCAAATTATCCACCACACTTGCTGAAAGCTATAAAGGAGGCTATGCGTAGAGGCCCTGATATGTCACTCGGCAATGCCCTCGAACTAGAAAAGAACCTTGCAACTACAGCGCTGGCAACAAAATAGTACGGCATGCAATCATGGCAGCCCCTAGTAATTAATATGTTTTTGGAGGTAGTGTATGAACACAACGGAACTACTGAGCATAACCGCAGCGATTGTCCCTGACAGAGAAGCCATAGTTTTCGACGGCAATCGACTTTCCTTCGGTGAGCTTGCTGATCGAGTCAACCGCCTGGCCAATGCCCTAGGCGATTTGGGAGTTGGGGCAGGGGACAGGGTCGCTGTCATGCAGGTCAACTGCAACGAGCATTTGGAGAGCTATTTTGCAACGGCAAAGCTGGATGCCATCTTCGTGCCAATAAACTTCAGAGCCCGCGCAGAAGAGCTAACCTTTATGCTCAACGATTCGGGAGTGAAGGCAATTATTTTGGGACAGAGGTACCAGGACATGCTCCGTTCCATCAAACCAGACCTTACTACTCTCGAACATCAGATTTCCCTTGAGTCACCCGGTGAGGGATTCCTCTTCTACGATGAGCTCTTGGAAAAGTCGTCCAATGAAGAACGTTTTCCGACCGCGGATGGAGGTGACGTCACAATCGTGATGTTCACCGCAGGAACCACTGGAACTCCAAAAGGTGTCATGCTGAGCCATAACAGCTTCAGTTCTTACATCTTGGCCAACGTAGAGCCTGTTGACATGGATTCATCAGAGAAGAACATCCTCACCGTACCACTACATCACATCGCTGGAGTACAGGCCGTGATGGCCGCCATATACGGTGGCCGCACATTGGTGCTACAGCGCCAATTTGACGAAGAGGAATGGATGCAGCTGGTACAGGACGAAAAGGTAAATCGCGCCATGATGGTGCCTACAATGCTCAAGCGGCTCATGGACAAACCGACCTTCAAGGACTACGACCTGTCCAGCCTTCAAGTTATCACCTATGGAGCGGCTCCAATGCCTCTTGAGGTAATCAAAAAGGCTATCTTGGAGTTTCCAACGACCCGTTTCATCAACGCATTCGGGCAGACGGAGACCGCCTCTACAATCACCATGCTTCCTCCGGATGCCCACGATATTCACGAGGGCGACGCAGACTATGAAATAAAAATGAAGCGCCTTGGTTCCATCGGCAAACCCTTAGCGGACGTGGAAGTTCGCATTGTGGACGAAGAAGGGAAAGATGTTGCGGTTGGAGACAATGGAGAGATAGTGGCTAGGGGAGACCGCCTGATGAAGGGTTACTGGAACCGTGATGAGGCTACCAAAGAAACTCTTAGGGGCGGGTGGCTATACACAGGCGACCTCGGATACTGGGATGATGAGGGCTACATCTTCCTTTCAGGACGCGCCAAGGACTTCCTAAAGCGTGGAGGAGAGATGATTGCTCCTGAAGAGGTTGAGCAAATTATAATGTCCCACCCTGGCGTGGACGAAGCCGCCATCATCGGTATTCCAGATGTTGAGTGGGGCGAACGTGTCAGGGCTATCGTGGTGAAGAAGCCCGGGGTTGAACTCACAGCGGAAGAGGTCATTGACCATTGCCGCCCACGCATGGCAGGATTCAAGCGACCTGAAGACGTGATCTTCATCGAAGAGCTTCCAAGAAACCCGATGGGCAAGGTACTAAAGCGCGTGCTACGTGAGGAGTATACCCAGCCTATTGGTGGATAGTTACAAATCCTCATAACTAAAGAGGAAATATATAGCAAACAGCCCACTCTGAGATTGCATCAAAGTGGGCTGTTTGCTTTTGCAGATGTTTTCTCCAAGTCCTACTCTGATAACACATACTCCTTGATACAATTGAGACATAATAGCAGCGTAGAGAGTCACGATGATGCCCATCACAAACGACGCTACGGTCCAAAGTTGAATGTCAAAAGGCTACGGTCAGGTAGGCTTGTTATTGGCTATGGACAAGCTTGAGATGAGAGCCTATAACGAACTGTTAAATTCATCGTGTTGGATTGCTTCTACACGCTTCCTGGTTACGTCGCAGTACTCCTCAACCACGTCGTAGCCTATAAAGTGCCGTCCCTCTTTCACAGCAACGGCAGCTGTGGTGCCACTGCCAATGAACGGGTCCAACACCAAGTCGCCCACATTGGTATAAAGCAACATGAGCCTACGCGGCAACTCCTCAGGGAATGGAGCAGGGTGTCCCGCTCGCTTTGGTGACGCAGTGTTAAAATGCCATACGCTTTTCGTCCATTCCACAAACTCGTCGTTTCTTATACCGCTCTGCTGTCCGTTTGGCTCTAGTTTTGGCGAGCCCTTGCTGAACACCATGATGAATTCATGTACGTCACGCAGAGTGGGATTGCTGGCCTTAGCAAAGCTACCCCATGCAGTCGAAACTCCAACAGACGGTCCCTTGTCCCATATGATGTCGCCACGCATATAAAGCCCCAACTCCTCAATAAGCTGAGTAGTGATATAAGCATGCAGCGGTATATATGGCTGACGCCATGTGGAGGCCACATTCACCGCCAAACGACCTCCGTGACAAAGGACGCGAACACACTCCTGCCACACCTCTTTCAAGAAAACTAGGTACTCCGCAAGGGCCATAGGAGATTCATAGGACTTACCGACGTTGTACGGGGGAGAGGTAATTACAAGTTGAACTGAGCCGTCTTCCACATCGGCCATGCGTCGTGAGTCCTGACAATAGATTATGTCTCGTTCCACGATGGTTTATCTCGATTGTTTTTCGGTACCAGATTCAACCATTTGCATCAAATTTATGATTTGTTTACTGTACAAAGAGGGGTGTTTCTCTGTAGAAAAGCACCCCTCTTGCGTAAGACTCTTGATTCTGAGAAGCATTGATTAGTTAATTAGCTCAAAGCCTGTTTCATGGTGATGCCGATTTCAGCAGGGGATGGGGCCACGTGAACTCCTGCCGCCCTTAGAGCCTTCACTTTTTCATCTGCCTTGGCAGCGCTCCCAGTGATTATGGCACCAGCGTGGCCCATCCTTCTACCTGGAGGTGCTGTTGTACCAACCACCAATCCGACAACAGGTTTGGTGAAGTTGTCACGTATGTACTCAGCGGCTTCCTGTTCTTTGGTACCTCCAATTTCTCCAATAAGTACCACTGCATCGGTTTCTGGGTCTTCCTGAAATAGCTTAAGCATATCCACAAAAGATGTTCCACCGATAGGATCGCCGCCTATGCCAACACATGTGGATTGGCCTATTCCAAGAGCAGTAAGCTGATTGACCGCTTCATAGGTAAGGGTGCCACTGCGGGAGATAACCCCGACTCTACCTGGCATATGAATATTGCCGGGCATGATTCCTATCTTACACTTACTCTCGGGAGATATGAGGCCGGGACAGTTGGGGCCAATAAGACGAGTTGGCTTATCTTCAAGATACTTGGACACTCTTACCATATCCATAACTGGGATACCCTCGGTTATGCAGGCTATTAGTGGTATACCAGCGTCGGTGGACTCCAATATAGCGTCCGCTGCAAAGGCTGCGGGCACGAAGATAAGGGCAACGTTAGCTTGGGTCTCTGCCACTGCTTGATTCACGGTATTGAAGACCGAGACCTTCTCCTCCCACATTGTACCGCCTCTACCGGGGGTAACTCCTGCAACCAGATTGGTGCCATACTCAATGCACCTGAGAGCGTGAAAACTTCCCTCTCGTCCAGTCAGACCCTGAACCATCAAACGTGTATTTTCGTTAACTAAGATACTCACTGGTACCTCCTGCAAATTCTATCTAGGCATCTTTAACTGGCAGACGCCGCCTGTTTTATCATGGTAGCTGCTTCATTAAGATCGTTGACCAGGGTGACTCCTAGGTCAGACTTGTTAAGAATATCCTTGCCCTCATCGGCATTTGTACCCAGCATTCTCACCACTATTGGCACTCTGACTTCGGTTTCTTGACAAGCAGCGACTATGCCTCTGGCAGCAACATCACAACGCAATATCCCACCGAAGACGTTTACAAGAATGCGTTTCACCTGTGAGTCAGACAGCAGAAGCTTGAAGGCCTGTGCAACCTGTTCCTCGGTGGCTCCGCCACCAACATCCAAGAAGTTGGCAGGCATGGCGTCGGCCATAGATATTGAGTCCATTGTAGCCATAGCAAGACCCGCACCGTTTACCATGCATCCAACGTCACCATCCAGTTTAACGTATGCTATACCAAACTTGCTCGCCTCAACCTCCAGTGGGTCTTCCTGATCTACATCTCTGAGTTCCTGAATCTTGGGATGGCGTGGCAGTGCATCATCGTCGAAGTTTAGCTTGGCATCCAAGGCCATCAACTGCCCATCAGCGGTTATCGCAAGGGGATTTATCTCGGCAAGAGAGCAATCGTTACTCTCGAAGAGCTTGTACAGATTGGCTATTAAGGTAGATGCAGGACGTATGAGATCGGCGGGTAGGTTCAGCCCATAAGCCAAGTTGCGGCATTGAAAGGGTTGAAGCCCGATGACTGGATCAACGTTTGACCTGAGAATCTTCTCCGAGGCGTTGGCCGCCACTTCCTCTATCTCAACCCCGCCCGCCTCACTAGCCATGATCACAGGGCACCGAGCCCCACTATCAATGACTATAGCCAGATAATACTCCTTGGCTATCTGGACTGGCTCCTCCAGCAGGACACAGTTTACGGGTGCGCCTTCAGGGCCTGTCTGATGTGTGACTAGTCTCTGTCCAAGTAAGCCCTTAGCCACGGATTCTGCTTCTTGAGGGGAACTCACTGACTTCACCCCTCCGGCCATGCCCCTGCCTCCCGCGTGGATTTGGGCCTTAACAACTGCGGAGCCTCCCATGTCATGTGCTATCTGAAGCGCTTCCTCATGTGTTGAAGCAACTCCAGACTTTGGCACCGGGATTCCATATTCAGAGAGAATCGCTTTTGCCTGGTATTCATGAACCTTCATTCTGTTTCTCCTGGTTGGTTTCCGATTTTTCTATAAAGTTAAAAGTTACCAAATGGGGGAGGGTACTAAAAGCCGTGCTTGAGAATCCCAAGGGTAGTTTTTCGATTCAGTATACAGAAATCAGCCGTTGCCATAATAGCTGTGTTGTGTTCTCCTGTCCAGCACTGTAGGCATATTAAACCACTAGGGATTTTAGCACTAATGTCTAATAATAAATTGACCTCGCCGTGCCTCCACCCGCAGCAATAACATCGCCGTTGATAGCAATGGACCGTGGAGATGCTAAAAAGGCAACCACATAAGCTATGTCACGCGCATCTATAATCTGCTTTACTGTATTACCGTCAGCCATACGCTGCTCTGCCTCCTCCATGGTGATGCCTAGCCTCTGTGACTGGCTCTCTATAGAAGAGAAAGTCCTTTCAGTACGCGTAGCGCCCGGATGCACCACAGTTACATTAATACCATTTGGACCAAGCTCATCAGCCAAGTTCTTGGTCATGGCTACAAGTGCCACATTGCGCATACTTCCTATGGTATTCCCAGATTGCCTAGCGGCCAAGCCGCTAATGTTAATTATGCGGCCCCATCCATTCTGAATCATGTAAGGAGCTGTCTCTCTGGCGCACCTCAGATAGCCCATGACTTTTATGTTCATATCAGACCAGAAATGCTCATCTGTAATGCCACTCAAGGGCGGGGGAGGTGTACCACCACCTGGCTGTGCTGCACAGTTCACAAGAATATCTAGGTGACCAAGAGCGCTAGCCGCGGCTTGTATCATATAGCGTACTGATTCATCATTGCCCGTATCCACCTGTATAGGAACAATCTTACTGCCTGTCTCCTGAGATAGCTCACGCGCAGTAGCCTCCAGAGATTCCAAGTTTCTTGCAGAGATAACCACATCTGCACCTTCCAACGCTAACTCCCTAGCTATGGCCTTGCCTATCCCACGGCTACCACCTGTTACAATGGCCGTTTTACCAGACAGTTCCAAATCCATAATGTTTTATCCTTTCGCGTAACTCCACCTTATAGTATCGTCAAGGCAATACACCATTTACCTATATGGTTTCACATGTTCCCAGATAAGAGGGATGGTATGATTACGAACGACTGCAGTCAAGCATTTGCACCAATATCACATAAGTATTGAATCCGATACTACTGGATGATACAATTTGTAATTATCATTAATAATAATTCCAGCAAAGCAATTTATTATTGCGAATCCAACAAAGGAGTGATTTAACCCATGACATATATTATTGCTGAGCCCTGTGTAGACCTTAAAGATGGTGCTTGCGTTGACGTTTGCCCGGTTGACTGCATATACGGATTGGATAATGAAACTGACAGAATGCTCTACATATCCCCGGACGAGTGCATAGACTGCGCTGCTTGCGAGCCTGTCTGCCCAGTGAACGCCATCTTCACTGAAGATGACACCCCTGATAAGTGGAAGGGATTTGTTAACATCAACTACGACTTCTTCAAGGACGAAGCAGGCGCACGGGCACAAGTTGACCAGCTAAAGCCTCTCAGCTAAAGCCTCAACCATCTCAAACCCTACGCACAATAAGCAAGGAATCTCTTTTCACAGGAGATTCCTTGCTTATTGTTTTTGTAGACATACGTATTCGCCCTATCTGTGATCGATTAGGACTACCAATTCATAAACACAATTATGATTGGACGTAAATGAAATTGTTAGCCATTAAGTAGGGCAGGCCAGTAGTAAAAAGTTCTACCAAAATCAACCGCCGGAGATTGCACATCCCGACGTAAGCACGTCTGGAAAATCACGGCACCGTTGCGGTCTATCTTCATAAATACGGCACCTTGAAGTAAATGAATCCAACATCGGACAGTGCTCACCCTCATGCGCTGAAAACCGCACCCATCCATCCCCATCCTGAGTACGCGTAATTGCCAGTTCCACGCCAAGGCTTTCAGCGTGCTCTTTGAAGTCGTTAACTTCACCGCTGGTCAACACCAGCACTAATGAGCCGCGACAGCACATCGCCTTGCACTGATTCATGCAAATGTCGCCTGCAGCTTCTACGCTCAATCCTGCTATTAAGTGAGGCGACATCTAGTCCCTAAAATTCACATACTGCAAGGGATGCTCAATTTCCATTTCCTTGATGAACTCTATGGCAGATTGCAGGTCATCACGCTGTTTGGCAGACACATGAAGCTCTATGCCCTGAATTGCTATCTGTACCTTGAGTTTGCTGGCCTTGACGGCCTTGGAAATTTGGCGCCCCAGATCAGCATCAATCCCCTGCTTAATGTCTATAGCCTGTCTAATACTATCCCCTGTTGCATTCTGCGGTGCTTTGAAATCTAGAGCTCGATGATCAACGCTCCTACGAGCCAGGTATTTGCGCAGCAGTTCATGCAACTGGCCCATCTTCATGGTATCGTCGGCAATCATGGTTAGAGTGTTGTCAGCGCGGTCGATATCGCATTTTGTACCTGCAAGATCGAACCTCTGCTTAATCTCTCTTTGGATACCATTGATAGCGTTGTCAATTTCCATAAGGTCAGTTTTTGAGACCACATCAAAGGACGGCATTGTGCAAAACCTCCTATTTGTTGTACGGCCTGAGACAGAAAACAATCCGAGGCTGGCCGTCTTGGTTAGCTGAAGGCATGATAGCAGTTACGGCACAACCCTTCAATTTATTTAGCCACATAACACATCTCATCATGTCCCCCGTTGACGCCATTGCAATAGCGGCGTTCAGCATCAACTGGATGGTCACTCCCTTGGGTTTATTCTGGTGATGGAACGGAACATTGAGGCAACATACATCGTGATGATGATGCCTCCAAAGGCCACAGCTATCGGAGCGGACAAAATAGCCGCAACAGAGCCGGCAAAAAACCCCCCAACAGGAGTAAACCCAAATGTCAAACCATAGACACCCATGACTCGCCCTCTCATATCATCGAGTGATAAGAGTTGGAGCATCGTTCCCATTGTTACATCGTAAGCCATGAGAGAACCGCCAACCAGGGCAACCATAACCAGAGAAACGGCAAACCACGGAGAGAAAGCAAAGAACACCAGGCAAATTCCCGCACAAAACGCCGTACCTGTAAGCAACGCACCTTTGTGCTTGAAGTCTCCAAGACCTGCCACTGTGAGCGTGCTCAAAGCCGAGCCTATTCCACTGGCAGCGGAAAGGTATCCGAGTCCCATAGCACCAACGTTAAGTACATCTCTCGCCATCACAGACATCATCACAAGATGTGAGAAGCCGAATGCTTCCATAAGCAGGCTAAGAAACAGAAGCCCGCGGATATTCCTGTTTCTCCAAATGTATTTAAGACCATGACCAGTGGCCTGCAGAAAAGGCTCTCGCTGGCTAGATGACTGGAAGCTGTCACGAACGCACCACAGAAACCCCAAACCAACGATGGAACTAATCCCACCGAAAAGATAGCTACTCCCGACACCATACTGAGATATAAGTGCCCCGGCCGACAGGGAACCTATGATGCGACTCATGTTCATTGCCATCAACCGCGTTGCCATGGCATTCAGCAGTCGTTGTGGGCCAACAATCTGATATATCAGGGAGTTGGCCGCAGGGAGTTGAGTTGCCATTAACAGTCCCTGGATAAGTGCGATGATCAACATATGCCACAGTTCTATGTAGCCAGTAATCACCAAAACTCCGGTAAAGAACGCTATGACTCCGCCGATGAGATGCACTGCAACAAGTACTCTGCGTTTGTCTAATCTGTCGACTATTGTACCGCCAAATGCCCCGAATCCGACCAATCCAAGCCCTTGAATACCAGCCACAGCTCCTACCCAAAATGGCGAATCCGTAATTTCAAGTACTAGCCACCCCTGGGCAAGCATACCGACACCCATAGACATTGAGGAAAAAAGAATACTTAACCAAAGCCACCTAAACTGGACGACCTCAAAGGCAATCACCAGCCTAGGAAACCTCGCTTGTTTATCACAGCGTTTCTCTAACGATGCGTCATCATCTTGCATTACGTTTCTTTACACAATACTCAGTCTTGAATACTGTCTGGACACTCAGGGCGGAGAATAACACTCAGGGATACGCGAGGCAACTAGCGAAGTCTGATGCTAGCTTCCATTTCATTATTGAGGCTGTCAAAACCGTAGCGCACTGCTTATATCATGTGCGGAAGATACTCACTGGTCATTGGAATGGATGCGCTGGTAGAAAAATTCAACTTTTCGGATAGCAATTGAACACGCCAATAAAGATCCAATATCGTACCAAACTAAGAAGTCATAACTGTCACCACCTCACTAAATCGTGGATTTATCATATGAAAATGACTGTTAGATCTGAATATAAATTACAAAATCCTTTACGCACCATCTGTGTTGACTGGTTAGAACAATCCAGATAGGATTCCCGTATATCTAGTCTCTATTTGCAAATTCTGCAAAATTAACACAGTTTATAAAAAACGCAAAAACATGAAGAATCTCTGGTCTGAAAAAACAGAGTCGGGCTTGTCAATATTGGACCAGCTGGTCTATCAGAGCCGTTTAATCGGAGCTGATCCATCACTTGTGCTGTGGGGAGGGGGTAACACATCCCTGAAGACAGTCGAGAGGGATTTCCGCGGTCTTGAGTGCAACGTCCTCAGAGTCAAGGGTAGCGGTACAGACATGAAATCGATACATCGCCAGGGCTTTCCAGGAGTGCTCATGAACCCCGTTTTGGCTCTATTCGAAAGAGACAATATGTCCGACGAGGACATGGTTGATTACCTGAGTCACTGTCTGATTGAACCCGATGCGCCACGACCGTCCATAGAGACACTTTTGCACGCATTCATACCTCAGCCAAGCATAGTCCACAGCCACGCCGACGCCATCCTATCTATTACCAACACAAACCATCCTGCAACAATTCTCGCCGATGCCTTTGGAAGTTCAGTGGTCGCCGTACCTTATCGCCGTCCAGGATTTCTCTTATCAAAAGAGGTAGCACTCGCTGCAATGAACAGTCCTCAGGCTATGGGAGTTGTCCTCCAAAACCACGGGCTGGTCACATGGGGTGATACACCGAAGGCAGCCTATGAGAACCATATAGAACTTGTTTCTCAGGCAGAAAAATTTATAGAGCAAGCCAGTAATGGCAAACGGATATTCGCACAGATCAAGGGCGTGGAAATGAGCCCTGCTCAGCGTCACGTGGTCGCCACCTCAATTGCTCCTACCATCAGAGGATTGGTGAGCCGTGGGCAACGGATCATCTTGAAATTTGAGGATAGCAATGAAGTAATGGAGTTTGTGAACTCGTCTGAAGCCGAAGGCTTGACCGAGCTTGGAGCAGCCACACCAGACCATCTGCTGAGCACCAAAAGAGCGCCTCTACTGATAGAGGTTAGTGACCCTAATGACCTGGATGTTGTGAAAGCGAAGATACAGGAAGGAATCGCTGAATATGCCAGTTCCTATGAAAAATGGTTCACCGAACATACCGATAGTCAGCACCACATGCTGGACCAGTTTCCAAGAGTAATCCTGTTACGAGGAGTGGGAATGTGGACTACTGGCAAGGACGCACGTGCGTCCAGAATTACGGCTGACATATACAGACATACAATAGAAATCTTGGCCGGATCTCAGGCATTGGACAAGTATACATCGCTCTCTCTACAGGAAGCATATGACTCAGAGTACTGGCCTCTGGAGCTATACAAACAGTCTCTGGCACCACCTGAGAAGGAACTTTCAAGACGAATAGCACTTGTAACCGGTGCGGCCAGTGGTATTGGCAGGGCCATAGCCATCCGTTTCGCTCAAGAGGGAGCGCACGTCATGGTCACGGACATTCAGCTTTCAGGCGCAAAGAAAGTGGCACAGGAGATTGCTACACAGTATGGAGAAGATCGCGTTCGGTACTGCAAGCTGGACGTATCAAACGAGAAAGCTGTCAAGACAGCCTTTGGAACAACCAGATTAGCCTTTGGAGGGCTGGATATCCTAGTCTCCAACGCAGGCATTGCCATCACAAACCCAATCGACAAACTAAGCCTCTCCGACTGGCAGGCGAGTTTAGCAGTAAACGCCACTGGGCATTTCTTAGTGGCAAAGGAGGCGGTTGGTATTCTAAAGGAGCAGGGCCTCGGAGGCAGTCTGATATTCATAGCCACCAAAAACGTCCCTGCGCCAGGTCAAGACATTGGGGCATACAGCGCGTCAAAAGCTGCGGAGGCACAACTTGCCCGTGTGCTTGCCATAGAAAACGGCCCCCACGGAATCCGATCCAACATGATCAACCCAGACGCTATATTCCGCAACTCGAATCTCTGGTCGCCTCACATCAGAGAGGAACGCGCTCAGGCTCACGGTATATCAGTAGACCAAGTGGAAGATTTCTACCGTCAACGCACACTGCTGAAAGTCTCAGTGACAGCGGAAGACGTGGCTGAAGCGGCTCTGTACCTAGCAGGGGATCGCGCTCTAAAGACAACGGGCGCCATGCTGCCTGTGGACGGAGGGGTACAAGAGGCTTTCACACGTTAAAGACGTTCTCTCATGTGAAACGGTGATCGTGCTGACTGGAAGATATGGGAGTGCGGTCTACCAAATTAGAGGTGAGAGCTCCATCCAATCTCAGTCTTATCGTGGAAAAGCTTACCAGTAACTTCCTTGACTTGAGTAACCAGCCAAAGAGTGGCTTCCGCCGATGTTCTTGGATCTCCAGGCCCGGTCGGAGCCATATCTGTACGCACCCACCCAGGTGACAGAGCGTTTACAGCTACCTTTCCCATGAATTCATTTGACATAGCGATAGTCAATGCATGTATAGCCGCCTTTGAGACACCATACACGCCCTTCAAAGTTGGAGACATTATGCCGGAAGTGGAGCCAACGTTCACAATCCGAGGGTCATCTGATTTAAGCAGAAGTGGGAGCATACGCTTTGTGCAAATGTAAGGACCAAAGACGTTTACCAGCAATGTTTCCTCAAATTCCTCGTCCGTCAGATTAGAGAGCGCTCCACTGTTCACTGGTGAAACGCCCGCGTTATTGACAAGGATATCCAAATACCCCCAAGTGTCTTGAATCCATGCCGCAACTCTGTCGTTATCGGTTGGAATGGATACATCAGCCTGTAGGGTATCCAATGCCTGTAAATCTGTTTTAGCCTGATACAGCTTGGCTGTATCCCTGGATACGGCAAGGACATTCGCTCCATTCTCCAGTAATATCCTGCAGATTTGGAAACCGATACCGCGGCTCCCACCTGTTACCAACGCTTTCTTTCCTTCGAGAAACATTTTTGCCATAAATTAAATCTACCGACGATACCAAATCTATGCTCGGGCAACATTATCATTGCCATACTGAAGGGTCAAGTCAACCTCGACTACAACAGCCGCCTGGGTTACACTAATTGCACGCCTTAGAATGTACGGAACGGCAGGGGAGCACGCCAGCATGAGTCACTCCCATATGTACAGCTATACCAGTATCAAGTCCGACACACAGGAATCTATAACGGACGATGAAGCATTCAACGCGTTGGCTGATTCCATAGACACTCAAGAGCTGGTGCTAGGCAGATCTGTGGAATGGTCAGGCATCATCGGTGATGCATGGCAGGACGACGGAGGAGTATGGGTGGTGTACATACGAGCCATCGCGATAACTGGCAATGGCGACGACGGCACATCCTGCATCCAGAATAATACTATGATCTGTGAAGAGATTAAGGCCGAATTAGAACCACCAATCCGGCATTAACCTGCCTGTCTTGCTCAATTTTTAATCATACTTTTTAAATATTTATTATCAGGAGGATACAATTGCAAGAATTGGAACCGGTCCAACGTGCATTGGTTGTTAGCCCACATCCAGATGATGCCGAATTTGGCTGCGGAGGTACCGTCGCACGGCTAGTACAAGCAGGGAAAGAGGTGTTCTATATAGTGGCTACAACCGGCGACAAGGGCGGTCGTGACACTGATATGACATCCGCGTACCTCCTTAACGCCCGTCAAGAAGAACAGCAGAAAGCCGCTGATGTGCTTGGCGTGTCTGAAGTGGTGTTCCTAGATTTCGGCGACGGCGAGTTGGAGGACGACCACGCCTTCAGACGCCAACTCGTATACCACATACGCCGCCTCAAGCCTGACATTATCTTCACAACAGACCCATTCCGCACGTCTTTCTACATCCACAGAGATCATCGTATGACTGGTCTAGTAACGATTGACGCAGCATTTCCTTACGCACGTGACCGCCTTCACTACCCTGAGCACATTGCCGAAGGCATGGATGGGCACAACGTGGATGAGGTCTTTTTATGGGGTGCTGAAGCCCCTGATACATTCATAGATATCGGGGACGTGACTGACCTGAAGGTCAAGTCGCTCCTAGCCCACACCAGTCAGATGCAGGACTGGATAAAGAAGGCTGGAGGGGAAGAGGCCTTTGGGGAACATATGAAGGCCATGTCAAAAAAGATGATGGAAAATCACAACTCACCATATGAGCACACCGAGGCATTTCGCCGCTACGGCATCAGAAAAATGATGCAGGAAATGGACAGTGATTCTTAGTATTCTATTTACTCAGGCAAATCTTTCATTTTGCCTGGCCCTCTAGGAGTCTACTTTGAGCAGATGCACCCTAGTTTGCACACAATGCTGCTCAACCAAGGAAGGATTGCCATGCCGGATATGAAGCTGGATGACGTTACAATCCACTACGAAGAGGTCGGTAGCGGGCCGCTGGCCTACGTTTTCTGCCCTGGACTCGGTGGGGATGGACAGGGTTTTGTAGAACATTTCTCACTGTGGCACCAACACTTTCCACGAGTTATATCCTGGGATAATCGCGGTGCAGGCCAATCATCGGAGGCCGCCAAGTACAACCTTCCTCTCTGTGCCGGAGACCTTGATGGGTTGTTGGACAAGCTCGGCGTTGAAAAAGCTATACTCCACGGAGTGTCCTGGGGTGGAGTGGTAGTGCAGCAGTTCGCACTGGACCACCTGGAGAAGTGCGCTGCAATCATCCTAGACTCCACATCAAGTGAGGTGAACCTAGCTGCTTCCGAGGGCTGGTATAAGCGAGGGGAGACGGCGCGTCAAGGAACTGTACAACAACCGGAAACACAGGTACTTCCTGAGCACCTCGATTCCTACGTGGCCAACGCACGGGCTATAGCAGGCTTGCGTGAACACCCCTTTACACCAAGACTGAAACACATCACATGCCCGGCTCTGGTGGTAGCAGGTGGTCAGGACGCAACCGCTGGCGTAGGTGGTTCGGTCATCCTGTCACGGAACCTTCCCACATCCAGGTTGGAAATCTTCCAGGACTCTGGGCACAGTGTCGTTCGTCACAAGCGAGACGAGTTCTTGAACCTGACTCTGGAGTTCTGCCATGGTCACGGTATAATCTAGCCGCCTATCTAAAGCCTCTGCCAGGTAATCCCTGGCTACCCTCCGGGACCAGTACAACGGACACTGCCTCCACTGTCCCTTCTTCACTAGGCTGACCAATAACCGTTACATTCATGCCGACCAGCAGGTCAGCCAATGTACCATCTGTAAACAACTTGATTGTGGTATCCGAGCCGATACTGGCCAGTAGTGGCCCCTGAGCCGTGTTGACCGTCACAGTATTGCCAGAAATCTCCTCAATAGAACCGGTCAGGCCACTTCCCTGAAAACTACCAGCCCCTCCACTTCTGCCAAGGTGTCAGGCTTTTGATGGCTTTCAGCATAGTACCCATGATTATCCGCTCCTCCTCACAAATCGGATGTGTTTACGTTTAAGTTAGGACACCATCAGGCATCACACCACTCAAACATAGACTGATAGGCAACATTCCGCAGGGGCTCTGCAGAAGATTGCCATGCAATGACATTTACCTTTCTGAGTTCTTCATATGTCTATTTATAACAACAAACCTTTAAGGAATTGTGAAAGAAGGGGCTAATCTGCGTCTCCACGGATTCAAAACCATGCTAGAGGGTCGTCAAAGTTACTTTTTCTTGCCCTGGTTACCCTCAACACGTATAATTTTGCTGTAGGGTGAAGAGACTTACACAATTTGCACACGCAAAGTATATACGGTCAACAATAGCAGAACTAGCCAGCAAACACTTTAACAGCGGTTTTACGAATTCTTTGGGATATAGTGAGGGCCACTCATGACAGAAACCGAAGGACTATTCACTGCAATTGCCGTAGTATTGACCTTTGCAGCCGCAGCAAGTTACCTAAACCATCGGTACATGCACTTTCCTCCAACAATCGCCCTCATGGCCGTCTCACTCGCTCTATCTCTAATTGTTGTCGCTCTCGGCACCGCAAACGTATTAGATCAGGAATTGATCCGGGAGTTCGTCGAATCATTACATTTCGACGAAGTGTTGCTTCACGGGTTGCTAGCCTACATACTGTTCGCCGGTGCATTAACCATTGACCTAGCAGCGCTGCGCGGAGTGATGCTTCAGACCGCAACACTGGCCACATTCAGTGTCGTGGTGAGCGGTGCAATCGCTGGGACGCTGTTCTGGGGCGTCGCGACCTTGTTGGGATTCGAAATCAGTCTCGTTCATGGACTGCTATTCGGTGCGCTCATCGCTCCAACAGACCCGGTTGCAGTGCTGGGAATTCTGAAGCGGGCAGGTGCACCACGGACATTGGAAACAACCATGGCCGGCGAATCACTCTTCAATGACGGCGTGGCCGTCGTCATATTCTTGACAGTTGCCAGCGTGGCATTTGCCGGCAAGGATGCTGTGCTGTCAGAAGTTGGCGGGGTCCTGCTACTCGAGGTTGGTGGTGGTGCCATACTGGGACTTGCTCTGGGGTGGATCACATACCGTCTCATGCGCCCAATAGACGACTACTCTGTTGAGGTTCTCCTGAGTTTGGCTATGGTCTCTGGTGGCTACGCGCTGGCAACTACACTCCACATGTCCGGGCCAATCGTGGTGGTGGTTGCAGGCATCATCATCGGCAATCATGCACGCTCCATGGCGATGTCAGACACTACACGTCGTTACCTGGACAACTTTTGGGAGCTTCTAGACGACATTCTCAACGCGGTGCTCTTTGCTTTGGTCGGCCTGGAGGTCGTAGCGGTGCACCTAGATTGGCATTATGCCATCGCCGGCATCCTCGCAATACCAATTGTACTGATTGCACGCCTCATCAGCATAGCCGTTCCTGGTGCTACGTTCCACGTGATTGGCCTAGTTCCATTCCGGCGCAATGTGCTGACTGCTCTAACCTGGGGAGGGCTGCGAGGCGGAATATCTATCGCTTTGGCACTGTCATTGCCAGCCTCGCCTGAACGCGATCTGTTGGTGACAGTCGCGTACATTGTTGTGACATTCTCTGTGCTTGTTCAAGGCCTCACTTTCGGGCGTTTCATTAAGCGGCTGTTCCCAGCAACGGTTGAAAAACCAACTAGCCCGGACAGTGCCGAAACCACCTAAAGATCCTGTCGGCCTAAGGATGGTTTCCATGTTCTAAATGATGGTAAAACATAGATGCAATCGACTCCCATACATAAGGGACAAACGTCGAGATGCCACTGTATTACCAACTTATCCCCACTGAATGAACTATTTTCATGAGACATAACCTATGATGAAATGGATCAAAGATTCCCTGGGGATACCACAAGATGCCGCTGCATATAGGGCAAGAGCGTTTGGATACTGCGACCTGGGACGATACGAAGAAGCCATTGCCGATTACGACAAGGCCATAGCACTCGATCCCAAAAGTGCCGATGCGTACTACAACAGAGGCATTGCATACTACAACCTCAAACTGTATGAAAAAGCCATTGCCGATTACGGCAAGGCCATAGCACTCAATCCAAAACATGCCACTGCTCATAACAACAGAGAGAGCGCATACGCCGCACTAAAACGATACGAAGAAGCCTCTGCTCATATGGAGAAAAGAGAGGATTTGAAACCTACCGGGTCTATCACCGCTGCTGACTTTCAAGTGGCTATGGCCAACTTACATAGTGTGTTGGGGTCCTGGTACACGCAAGCTCTTGAGGAGTTGGAGAGAAAAGGAGAGGAAGAACGTCAATTATATGGGGACCTGATCCAGGCTGGACAAGAATATTTCAAGAATCACACTTCAGGCACTTCATATCATTGATGCACGCATCCAGCATATCGATTCAATCCTCGATAATTCCTAATAGCCAACTCGCTTTTACTAGATATCAATGAACGATGAGCCCTGGTGAAGAACAGAGATGGGATTCCTAGTTACAGGGAGCGGCAGATACCGTCATGGAACGAACTAATGTATCCGTGCCTTGCCATTACAAAGACGATATCGGCAAGTAGTGATCATGTCGTGGGTTACATACTTCCTCTCGAAATGCTCTCTCGTCCTTATAAGGTGTTAGCAATAGCTACTGAATCACCTGCAATTCGATAATGACGTAAAGACGTTTTAAGGAGATTAATGTGATGCGGCGAGCCACGATGATGCTGAAATTTGCTAGTGAACGGTACGGTATGAATTCACTTGGATTAATCATGGTACTGCTCCTTTCCGCTGCATGTGGGGGTATGCCAGGTCCCGCAGGGAGAGCAGGGTATCCAAGGGGCGGAGGCAATTATTCTTGTGGAAAGTGATGTTGAAACATTACCAACCGTTCTGCAGAAAGAATGGAGCGATATACTGTCGATTTCCATACATGCGCCAAGAGATGGTTCCATATTGATTATGACAGAAGGGGAAGTCATAAGCAGTTACTGGGATCTTCATACTTCCCCTGTGGAAATTGGCATAAGCACGAATCTGGACTCGTCTGATACCATACGCATGGTGAAACCTTCTACTAGTGCATTCGGAGAATCTTTTTCTTTTAGTCTAACTTACCTATACAACGTTGCCGGCCCTGCGGACCACACTTATTACCTAACAGGTCGAAGTGAGTTAGGTCAGGGACACAGGATTCAGCGGCCACGCATTACCGCGATATACTTTTTGCAAGATATCAATTAGTGAGTAGCAGGTCGGATACTAGTCATTGATCTTCGGCTTACCACGAGCAGGTCTCCTTACATTCATTACCATTCCACGCATTGCCCTCTTCAACAGGTCTTGCTAGGTCTTGCACCAGCCTGAGCTCTCACACAGTTCGACGATCTATAGTTGTAGACAGCTCAATTTTAACCTTTTAACCTTTTGGCCTTTTGGCCTTTTGGAAGTCAGAATACT
>Ga0302133_10000214_pt1 | contig 34330 bp, 36 predicted proteins | sample CB9_331_MG_FD_203121 | JGI IMG/M metagenome (GOLD analysis project Ga0302133, IMG submission 203121) | Marine microbial communities from Western Arctic Ocean, Canada - CB9_33.1 | ecosystem: Environmental > Aquatic > Marine > Oceanic | place: Canada: Western Arctic Ocean | collected 2017-09-19 | reverse complement strand
AAATGGAAATCCGCGACTATATGATGGCTCTATTCAAACCAAACAATCCTCGGAAACCGTTGATAGAGTTGGTGTTTTGAAAAGAGTCGGGTACTGTGCTTCAACGCTATCCGCGACCATTTTTGCTTCAAGTTTTTTCTCTTCCCATCCGATCGGTCGCAAAATCGCAGACAGTTTTTTAGGAATATCGCTTTCGTTTCCGCCGGGCTTTATTATGTCATCGCGCGTTATAAAAAATTTGCTGAGGGCGCTGCATATCTCACGAAATTCTGTCGGAAATTCGTTCGCCAATATTGCGGCGGCGTGCCGGTAATCATGCACTTCGTACCGATCAACAATTTCTTTGGATATATAATCTGAATATATCACGTGAATTAATCCAAACTGCGTTATTGCAACATTCTAATATATTCAACTCAATTGTATCTCAACTAAATTTTGAACAACCCCAACAAATTGAGACCACTTAAGCCGCCCCCATATAGTCCGGCAGCCAGGCTTCGAAGATCGCTTCTAAATCATCAATGGCGGCGCTTTCACCGGCAAAATCCAAGCAACCGCCGCCGGTCCGGCCGATGATTTCTGCCCTAACGCCGGCGACGCTGGCAGTCGCGAGCACCGCGTCCGCATCAGCCGCGGTAACCAGATAGCGCCCCTGGTCTTCGCCGTAAGCCCAGGCGTGCAGCGGAACATCTGCGGACAAATCATCGATGGCCGCGCCGATGCCACCGGCCATGGCCATTTCAGCCAGCGCCACCAGCAATCCGCCATCGGATAGATCGTGGCAGGCGTTGACCGTGCCGTCCAATATAAGCCGGCGCACGAAATCGCCGCGTCGCCGCTCGGCGGCCAAATCCACAGGCGGCGGCGCGCCCTCTTCCCGGCCGAGGACTTCGCGCAAATAGATGGACTGGCCAAGATGGCCAACCGTATCGCCGATCAGAATAATCGCATCGTTGATCCCGGCGAAGCCGATGCCCACCGCCAACGCGCAATCGTTGATAAGCCCGACGGCGCCGATCGCCGGCGTCGGCAAAATCGCCTCGCCGGCGGTCTCGTTATAAAAACTGACATTTCCGGAAACCACCGGGAAATCCAAGGCGATGCAGGCCTCCGATATGCCTTCGATGGCGCCCACGAACTGGCCCATGATGCGCGGCCGCTCCGGATTGCCGAAATTCATATTGTCGGTGACCGCCAAGGGCTCGGCGCCAATGGCGGTGAGATTGCGCCACGCCTCGGCCACCGCCTGGCGGCCGCCGGCGGCGGGATCGGCCTTGCAGTAACGGGGCGTGCAATCGGTGGTCATGGCGAGCCCCTTGTCCGTGCCCTGGACACGCACCAGCGCCGCATCGCCGCCCGGGCGGGCCACGGTATCGTTCATCACCAGATGATCATACTGCTCCCAGATCCAGCGTTTGGAGCACATGTCGGGGGCGCCCAAAATGGTCCTGAGCGCGCCCATGATGCTGTCCGGGGCGGCCACGTCCGATGCGGCCAGAACCGGTTGCAGCGGCGTCTTCTCCCAAGGCCGGTCATATTCCGGCGATGCCAGGGCCAACGGATCGATGGGCAGATCGGCGGCAATCTCGCCGCCCATTTTCATAATCATGCGCCCGGTGTCGGTCAAATGCCCGACGACGGCGAAATCCAGCTCCCATTTTTCGAAGACGGCGCGCGCGGTATCTTCGGAGCCGGGCTTCAAGACCATGAGCATACGCTCCTGGCTTTCCGACAGAAGAAACTCATAGGCGGTCATGCCCGTCTCGCGGGCCGGCACCGCGTCCAGATCCATCTCGACGCCGACACCGCCCTTGGAGGCCATTTCGAAGCTGGACGAGGTCAGCCCGGCGGCGCCCATATCCTGGATGGCAACGATGCAATCGGTCTGCATCAACTCCAGGCACGCCTCGATCAACAATTTTTCGGTGAACGGATCGCCGACCTGCACTGTCGGGCGCTTTTCTTCCGAATCATCGTTGAACTCGGCCGACGCCATGGTGGCGCCATGGATGCCGTCGCGCCCGGTTTTGGAGCCCACATAAACCACGCTGTTGCCGGCCCCGGTCGCCGCCGAATAAAAAATCCGGTCTTGCGCCGCGATGCCGACGGTCATGGCATTGACCAGTATATTGCCGTCGTACGATGCATGAAACTCGCAAGCGCCGCCGACCGTGGGGACGCCAACGCAGTTGCCGTAACCGCCGATGCCGGCGACCACGCCCGATACCAGATGCCGGGTCTTGGCGTGATCGGGGCTGCCGAAACGGAGCGCGTTCAAATTGGCGATGGGCCTGGCGCCCATGGTAAAGACGTCGCGCAAGATGCCGCCGACGCCGGTGGCGGCGCCTTGATAGGGTTCAATAAAAGAAGGGTGGTTGTGGCTTTCCATCTTGAAGATGACCGCCATGCCGTCGCCGATATCGACAACGCCGGCGTTTTCGCCGGGCCCGCAGATCACGTTCGGGCCTTCGGTGGGCAAAGTCTTCAGCCATTTTTTCGACGATTTATAGGAGCAATGCTCCGACCACATGACGCTGAAAACGCCAAGCTCGGTCAAGTTCGGCTCGCGCCCGAGGATCTCCAGAACCTTTTGGTATTCCGCATCGCTCAAGCCATGCTCGGCGATCACATCGGCGGTGATAGCGTCCATCAGGCAGCTCCCGCCAGGGCCGCCGCAACCCCGTCGAACAAGGCCTTGCCGCCGGTGCCGCCGATCAGATCTTCGATGGCGTCTTCCGGGTGCGGCATCATGCCAAGGACATTGCCGGCGTCGTTATAAATGCCGGCAATGGCGCGCTGGGAGCCGTTGGGATTGGCGGCATCGGTCAGCTTGCCATCCGCATCGCAATAACGAACGGCTACCCGCCCCTCGCCTTCGAGCCGATCCAAGCTCGCATCGTCGGCAAAATAATTGCCGTCGTGATGGGCTACGGGCAGGCGCATCACATCGCCTTCGCGGTAGCCGCCAAGAAACACAGCGTCAGCATGTTCGATCCGCAAATGTACATCCTTGCAGATAAATTTCAGCCCGGCATTGCGCATCAGCGCGCCGGGCAGCAACCCGGCTTCGCACAGTACCTGAAAGCCGTTGCAGACGCCCAACACGGCAACCCCCCGCTCGGCGGCGCGGCGCACCTGGCCGATTACCGGCGCGTTCGCCGCCATCGCGCCGGCGCGCAGATAATCGCCGTAAGAAAAGCCGCCGGGAATGACGATCAGATCGGTTTCGGGCAGTTCGGTTTCGGTATGCCAAACCTCAATCGGGGGCGCACCGAATGCTGCCTTAAGCGCCATAACCATGTCGCGCTCGCGGTTCGATCCGGGAAAGACGATAAGGCAAGATTTCATGAGGCGGGAACAAACAAAAGTTAACGTAGCTGGATTCGATGGTAACCGGAGGTCATTCGGTTAAGGAATAGATGTCGAAATAGTCCCTTCCGAGACATCAATGTGCACTCGGTTCAAGTGGTATCCTTTTTTCTCGATATCTTTCTTTACTTCGATTTCCGAGAAACCGATTCTGGGTTTACCGGTTTCTGGAAACTTTTTGAATTTCATCCAATTCCCGTCGTCGGGACAATCGGGCAGCGGGTCACAGTTATCCGCGTCTGTAATCGCGAACAATTCATGGTCTTTTGAAGAGCGAAACACCTGGAATATCATCCGGTTATCCACAGCCGCTTCAATTTCATGAGCATCATCAATCGAAGGACGCACGACCGACGCACCGATCCAATCTTCCGGTTTTGTCGGCGCTTCGTCGTCCGGCGCCTTGCTTGCGTCATCTATTATCATAACTACCAGTCACCAGAATCAAACATGAAGGTCTCATAATATAACATAATTTCATCTTTTGTCGCCTTACGCGCGGTCACAATGAATTTTTTGTGCTTCCCGTCGCGGTAAATAAGCACGACAACACGCCCGTTGATCATACCAATTGCCCGTCGGCGTTCCTCAAATTCCGAGTGCTCCCAATCAACGTCGTCGAGATGGGGATTCCGAAAAAGTTGACCCGCGTCATTAAAATCAATTTTATGCTTCTGGATGGTTGATATTCTTTTGTTTTCATTCCAGCCAAATTCGAATTCACTCATCGGATTGCCTGAACTGTTCGGGGCAATTTACCCCTCAATCTCAATCTCAAAATCCTCGATCACCATATTGGCCAGAAGCTGGCGGCACATGGCGTCGACCTGGGTATTGGCTTCATCGGCATCGCTGCCGGCGAGGTCGATCTCGATATATTTGCCCTGGCGCACATCGCCGAGGCCATCGAAGCCGAGCGCTTCGAGCGCATGACCGACGGCTTTTCCTTGCGGATCAAGCACGCCCGGTTTCAGCGTGACATGGATTTTTGCTTTCAAACGCGCCGCCCCCTGAATATCACTCGTTACTGAACCAGGGTCGGGCCCTGGACGTCGCCGGGGCCGGGGTCGGGCAATATGCCGAGCCGGCGCGCGACCTCCTGATAGGCCTGTTCGATATCGCCCATATCCCGGTGGAACCGGTCGATATCGAGCTTTTCATTGGTTTCGGCGTCCCACAAACGGCAGTTATCGGGGCTGATCTCGTCGGCGATCATGATACGCATCTGCTCGCCATCCCAAAGGCGTCCGAATTCCAGGCGGAAATCCACCAGCCGGATGCCGATGGCGAGGAACAATCCGCTCATGAAATCATTGGCGCGCAAGGCCAGGTTCATCATCTCGTCGATCTCGTTATGGTTGGCCCAGCCGAAGGCGGTGATGTGCTCTTCCAACACCAAGGGATCGCCCAATTCATCGTTCTTGTAATAGAACTCAACAATGGAGCGGCCCAAGGGCTCGCCCTCTTCCAGACCGAAGCGTTCGGCCAGGGAGCCGGCCACCAGATTGCGCACCATCACCTGGATCGGGATGATTTCCACCTCGCGGACCAACTGTTCGCGCATATTGAGGCGGCGCAGAAAATGGTTGGGGATGCCGACCTGGCTAAGGCGGGTCATGACATATTCGGAAATGCGGTTGTTGATGACGCCCTTGCCGGTAATGATGCCGCGCTTTTGGTTACGCCGGCCGGCGGCATCGTCCTTGAAATAGGCGACAATGGTCCCCGGCTCCGGCCCTTCGAAAAGGTCTTTGGCCGTTCCTTCGTAAATTTTTCTGCGTCTTGCCATAATATTGGGATTCCAAAAGCGCCCTTAAGGATGGGAATTCGGGCCGGTAAATGCCGGCCGCCCGGCGCTACGGTATTAGCATTCCCTATAGCAGGGGTTGGCGATCAATACAATCAAGTCTCAATTCCGATCACGCCCATTTCAATATCTTCGAACGCGGTTTCTCCGGGGCGTCCCGGCGCAAATTTGAATATAGGCCGACCCTCCGTTGTATCGATGGAAGGCAAGGCGATCAGCGACGCGCAAACCGTGCCGAAGCCACGCTCGGTGACGATGGTCATGGCGCCGTCGGCGCCCTCGGCGGCGTCGTGGACGCGGCTGGCCAGCAGTGCCCGCCAATCCCGCCAGTCGCCGGTTTCGGGATCGGGGACCGCCGCGCGCCGGAATTGCGGCAAATAGCTGCGCGTCCTGGGTGAGCGGTCATCGTTAACACCGCGCGCGGTAACCATCGAGACGCCGTCCGCCAATGTCTTCACCTCGGCGCGGGCACCCCAATCGGTGGCCGAAACGCTGACGCAAAAAGCATCGCGGTTATCGGCGATGACCAGATTGAACGGCCGGTAGGCGTTCGGATTGACGTCTTGAAGCGCCTCGGCAGCGGCCGCCGCGTCGGCATGGTCTAGCACCTCCAACGGCAACTCGCCCCGGCTGCGATAGCCTTCCGCCGGGCCCAGCGCGCCATGGCCGTTGAGGATCGCCGCCACCACGCCCCAATCATTGATGCCGATCCAGGTGCCGCCGGCAACCGTGTCCTGGCCGGCGGTGATCTCGGGCCGGTCGGACCAGTGGCGCCCCGGCGGCAGCCATGGACGGTCGATCATTTCATCCCGGTTGGCGGCCAATATCAGCGGCCAATCGTGACCGGTGCGGCGGTGAATAACGACAGTGCACATATCGCTTTCATAGCCCGTTCGGCGGCGCCCCGCCATACCTTGAGCGCATTATCATGAAAGGCAGGCGCCGGCCCGGGCCAGAGGTGTTGCAACGGCTCGCAATCCCTCGTAAATACAGGCCGCGAGCGCGGTTCAACCCGCCGCCAACCAGAACCAGCAGGCAAGCAACCATGGCCGAAATATTCAAGGACCGTAAAAGCGCCAACGAAGCCAAATTCAGCCTCGATCAGGAAACCCAGTTCAAGGTTGATTCGCGGCGCAACAAGCTCTTGGGGCTTTGGCTCGGCGAACGGCTGGGCAAAACCGAATCTCAGTTGGATGCCTATGCCAAAGAGGTGGTGATCTCCGATCTGGAGGAGGCCGGCGACGAAGACGTCATCCGCAAGGTGATGAAAGACATTGCCGATGCCGGCAGTGATTTAACGGATGCGGATATCCGCGCCAAGCTGGAAGAGTTCGAAATGGAAGCGCGTGACCAAATACTCGGCGACGACGGTTAAAAGCCCCCGCACTCAAATATTCAAAGCCGGTGCAAGCGCCGGCCGCCAGCCATGAACGCCGATCTGCCCGGCTCCAGTCACGGCAACAGCCTGATCGACGCGGTTGCCGACTGGTTGATGAACCAAGCGCTGGGGACCGCCAGCCTGGAAGACCTTTTGACCGAATGTTCGTTGCGTCTGAACGCCGCCGGCGTGCCGCTTTGGCGTTCGACCATCGCCTTTCAGACCTTGCATCCCTTGTATGAGGCAGTCTCGCTTATCTGGTTCCGGGAAAGCGGTTTGCAGCCGGTGGGCCTTTTCCCCGAAGGCGCCAATGCGCGCACCGAGGCGTGGCTGAGAAGCCCGCAATATTACCTCATATCCAACAAGCTGCCGTTTTTGCGGCGGCGGCTGACCGGGCCCGAAGCGGTTATCGATTTTCCGCTGTTGGAGGAATTAAAGGCGCTCGGCGCCACCGATCATCTGGTCTTCATGGTGCCCTTCGGCGGCGCCGAATATGCGGCGCCGGGCCATGACGGCATCTTGGGCGCCTGGACCACCGACCGGCCCGGCGGCTTCACCGACGATGATATCCGCGCCCTGACGCGCATCCAAAGCCGGCTCGGCGTCGCCTGCAAAATTGCCATCCGCGAGCAGATCACGCGCAATGTACTGGGCGCGTATCTCGGCCCCGACGCCGGCCAGCAGGTGCTCTTGGGCCATATCAAGCTGGGCGACGGGGAAACCATTCATGCGGTTATCTGGTTCTCCGATCTTCGCGATTCCTCGGCCCTCGCGGACCGCTTGGCGCCGGACGAATATCTGGCCTTGGTTAACGACTATTTCGCCTGCACGGCGGGCGCGGTGATCGATAGCGGCGGCGAAGTGCTGCGCTTTATCGGCGATGCGCAACTGGGCATCTTCGCCATACGCGGCGACCATGTGGACGAAAAATCGGCCTGCGAAATGGCGCTGAGCGCCGCCGCCGAGGCCGAGCGCCGGCTTATGACCCTGAACCAAAAGCGTAGCACCGCCGGTGAGGCGGATATCGATTTCGGCATCGGGCTGCATGTGGGCGACGTGATGTACGGCAATATCGGCGTGCCCGAGCGGGTCGAGTTTTCGGTCATCGGCCCGGCCGCCAACGAGGCGGCGCGCATCGAAGGCCTGACCAAGGAAACCGGATGCCGGGTGCTGGTGAGCGATATTTTCGCAAGCCAAGTTGACCGGTCGTGGCGGTCTCTGGGCGCCCATGAGTTGCGCGGCGTCGGGGCGCCGATGGAAGTTTTTACCCTTGAAAAGGACGCGGACTGAGCATGGTTGACCACAACGATATCCTCAATTTTTGGTTCGAGACCACCGATCTGAGCGCCGAATTGGAGCTCAATGTAGCCTGGTTCCGCTCCACCGATGCCTTCGATGCAGAGATCCGCGAAAAATTCCAGGAAACCTGGCGGGCGGCGGGGACCGGCGCGCTGGATGGTTGGATGGACGCCGCCGATAGCTGCCTTGCGCTGATTGTTCTGTTGGACCAGTTCCCGCGCAATATGTATCGGGGCCAGGGCCGCGCCTATGCCAGCGATTTTCGCGCCCGCGTTGCCGCCAGGCGGCTTCTGGACGAAGGCTGGGACCGCGATTTCGGCAAACGCTTTCGCACATTTGCCTACCTGCCGTTCGAACATTCGGAATCCGTCGCCGACCAGGAACGCGCCGTTGACTTGATGGCAAGCCAGGGCGAGGAACGGGGTATAAAGGCGGCCAAGGAACATCTGGAGGCGATCCAGCGCTTCGGGCGTTTTCCGCACCGCAACGCGCCCATGGGGCGGACCAGCAGGTTGGACGAGATGGACTATTTGAAAGACCCGCCGAAATGGGGAAAGTCGGCGATCAAAAATGCAGACCCGGACGAACAGCCCGGCGAAACTTAGGCGCGGGGCACCCGAACTGAGGAAACAGATATGGCGGACACCCAGGCGAGGCGCGGCGCTTACCCAGAACAGTTCTATCCCGGCACCGAGAAATTGGCGTCCGATGAAATGCGCATCACGGCGCTTGGCACCGGCCGGCCGTTCCTGCGCCGCTCCCAAGCCAACGCATGCTGGCTGATCGAGCTCGGCAATGGCGATAAGTTCGTCTTCGATTTCGGTTTCGGCTCACAGATGAATTTTACCGCCCTCGAGATTCCATACGGCGCCGTCAACGCCTGGATCGCCACCCATCTGCATACCGACCATGTGGGCGATTTCGGGCAAGTCTGGGTTGGCAGTTGGACCGGCGGGCGCTTGAAACCGCTCGAGGTTTACGGCCCGTCGGGCCCAGAGACCAAATACGGCTTTAAGCATTTCATCGAAAAGCAGATGGAATCCTACGCCTGGGATACCGATACCAGAGTAGGCGCCTTGCCCGCGGTTGGCGCCGAGGTAAATGTGCACGAGTTCGATTACCGCGCCGCGCCCGGCGTGGTGTATGAGCAGAACGGCGTCAAGATCACCAGCTTTCCCGCCGTCCATATCTATGACGGGCCGGTAAGCCTGCGCCTTGAATGGAACGGTCTGACATTCGTCTATTCCGGCGATACCACGCCGAGCCAGTTTTTTATTGATCACGCCAAGGGCGCCGATGTTCTGGTCCACGAAACCTTCAACACCGTCGGCCAATTGGTGGAACGCTCCGGCTATGATGAAAAATCGGCGCGCGCCATCGGCACCTATGTCCATTCGGCGCCGGAAGAGGCCGGCTTCGTGCTCAACGCGGTTGATCCCCGCCTCGCCGTCATATTTCATTTTTTCAACGATTTCGACACCGCGCCGGAAATGCAAACCAAAGTGCGCGAGCATTATTCCGGACCCCTGGCCATGGCCACCGATTTCATGGTGGTCAACGCCACCGCCGAGCAAATCGTTACCAGAAAGGCGGTGGTCTCCGACCATGTCTGGCCCAACAAGGACCAGCATGACGGCTTTGGTGCCGCCGCGCGCAAGGAGCCCTTGGTCATGTCCGATTGGCTGTGGAAAAGCCAATTGTTCCCCAAGGGCCGGCTCAAGGGCGGCGACGATGGCGGCGACGCGGACAAATAGAAACTGTCCGATCGTTCCATGATTCCGGCGCCTGCGCCACGCGCGGCGCGCAACGCACGGGCCATCATGCTGATGGGCTTATCGGTGGCCATGCTGGCGTTGGTGGACGGCATCGCCAAGGCGGTCGCGGCGGATGGCCTGCATCCCTTCATGATCGCCTTTTTCCGCAACCTGTTCGGTATGCTGGCGATGGCGCCGTTTTTCCTGCGCACCGGATTGGCGGGCATGAAGACGACGCGCCTTACCATGCATCTGGCGCGCGGCGCCGTGCACGCGGTTTCCATGCTGTGCTGGTTCACCGCGCTGACCATGGTGCCGCTGGCCGAGGCCACCGCCATGTCGTTTTCCTCGCCGGTCTTTGCCTCCATCGGCGCGGTGCTGATCATGGGCGAACGCTCGCGCCCGATCCGCTGGGCGTCGGTGGCTATCGGCTTCGCCGGCATGTTGATTATTCTTAGGCCGGGCTTCGTCGATTGGAACCTGGGCGCCGCCTTGTTGATCACCGGCGCCGTCTGCATCGCCGCCGTCAAGTTGATGGTCAAGTCGCTGTCGCGCACCGATACGCCGGCCACCATTGTCGCCTATATGAGCATCACCCTGACCATCTATACCCTGGTGCCGGCCTTGTTCGTCTGGCAATGGCCGGGGGCGCGGCTGTTGTTGATGTTGGCGGCCATGGGAGCGCTCGGCACCGCCGCCCATGTGGTGCAGACCTATTCCTACCGGGACGGCGAGATCACGCTGGTCGAGCCCACCGGCTACCTGCGGCTGGTCTGGGCAGCGGCGGTGGGTTTCATCCTGTTCGCCGAGGTGCCCGAGATTTGGACCTGGGCCGGCACCGCCGTCGTCATCTTCGGCGCCACGTTGCTGCTCCGCGAAGAGATTAGCATCGCCCGCGCCCGGCGGCGGCCAGACCCGTCATCCGTTCCACGGCCGAATGTCGAGGGCCGGCCATAATTCCCGCCAGCGGGCCACCTTGGCTGCGTAGATATCGGCGCTGACCTGGGCCTTGTTGGGGCGCACCGCCATGGCGCAAAGGTCGGCCAGGCCAAAGGGTGCCGTCACCTCCAAGCCGCCTTCGCCTGGGCGCACGCCGATGGCCGTGGCGGTGGTCGGAAAGGTCGCGATGGCGTCTTCGGCGGACTTATAGGGTGGAATGGCGGTGCCGAACCGGCTTTCGTACCAAAGATGGACGCGGGCCTCGTTCTTCACGTCGGCCTTAACCGGAATGTCCGAAAACAAGGTCCGGATGCGCGCCTCTTCGGCGGCTTCCGCCTCGGCGCTCAGATCCGTGTCATCGAAATAGACGATATCCATATCGCGGATGCCGTGCTCCGGCGGCAAGCCGGATTTGGCGTTCCATACGGTCTGGGCGATGGCCCCGGCCACCAGCCAGGCGTCCGGCAAGCCAATATCCGCCCAGCGCTCCAGCACCGCACCCGTAAAGGAGCTGGCGCGGACGCAGCGTTCAAGAAAATCCCGGTCCGCGCTAACCGCCGGTCGCCTTGGCCAGCATGTCCTTGTTTTCCTTGGTGTCGAACATGTTGATTTCCTGCTTGCCCTCGGCGTCCTTGGCCATGCGCTCGCGAATCTCCACCGCCATTTCGTTGTTGCGCTGCACCGCGCCGCGCGCCTCCATGGCCCCGATCCAGCGCATGAAATTGGGATGCGCCGCTTCATCGACGCCATAGTTTTCCCAGCCCTTGACCCAGGGATAATTGGCCATGTCAGCGATCGAATAGTCGCCGCAGCCGATCCATTCCGATGCGCCCAGCCGGTTTTCCAGGACCGCATAGAGCCTCGCCTGTTCGTTGTTGTAGCGATCCATGGCGTAGGGGATTTTTTCCTTGGCGTAGTTGTTGAAATGGTGGGCCTGGCCGAACATGGGACCGATATGGCCCATCTGGAACATCAGCCATTGCAGGCATTCGAAGCGCGCCCGCTCATCTTCGGGCAGGAACTTGCCGGTCTTGTGGGCGAGGTAAATAAGGATGGCGCCCGATTCCATCATCGTATAATCGCCGCCGCCGGGCCCGTCCTTGTCGATGATGGCCGGGATTTTGTTGTTCGGGCTCAATTTCAGAAATTCCGGCGTGAACTGCTGGCCCAGGCGGATAGAGACATCCACATGGGTCCATTCGAGGCCGCATTCCTCGAGCATGATCATAACCTTCTGGCCGTTCGGTGTCGGCGTGGAATGAAGCTCAATCATTGTTGTTGTTCCTTTTTGTAAGTTGATAGCGGTCAGTTGGAGACCTGCATTTCGGCGCGAATACGCACCGCCTCCTCGTTTACTTTTTGCACCGCCGGGCGGGCTTCCAGCGCACCAAGCCAGCGCTTGAAATTGGGATGCTCGTCCAGATCGAAATCATAGGTCTCCCAACCCTTGGTCCAGCTATAGTGGGCAATATCGGCGATGGAATAGTCGTCGAAGCCGATATATTCGCTTTGCCCCAGCCGGTTTTCCAACACCGAATAGAGGCGCAGAACCTCCGAGTGATAGCGTTCCTTGGCGTAAGGCACGTCTTCCTTGGCAAAGCGGATATAATGGTTGGCTTGGCCAAACATGGGCCCGATATGGCCCGCCTGGAACAGCATCCATTGCTGGATGTCGTAGCGGACGCGCACATCATCGGGATAGAACTTGCCCGATTTTTCGGCCAGGTAGACGATGATGGCGTTGGATTCCATCATCGTATATTCGCCGCCGCCGGGGCCGTCGGTATCGACAATCGCCGGCACCTTCTGGTTCAGGTTGAGCCGCGTATGCTCCTCCGAGCGCTGTTCGCCCTTGCCGAAATTGACCGGGACCAGCTCGTATTCCAGGCCGGATTCTTCCAGCATCAGCATGGCTTTTTGGCCATTGGGCGTTGGCGCGGTGTGCAACTTGATCATCGATGGCTCTCCTTGGTGTACATAGACGCTTTATACAAACATTATGAAATCAATGCCCGCTTCGCTCAAGGATGATCTCGGCGGGCCTTGCCAAAGACCGCCCGGTTGATAGGATCAAATGAACCGGCACACCTGAGGGAGCGCCTTGTCATGGCTGATAAAATCACCAAGACCGATCTGGAATGGCGGCACCAATTGACGCCCGAACAATTCCACGTGACCCGCGAACACGGCACCGAGCAGGCCTTTTCCGGCGCCTATAACGATTGCAAGACGCCCGGCACCTATGCCTGCATCTGCTGCGGCGCGGATTTGTTCCGTTCCACCGACAAGTTCGATAGCGGCACCGGCTGGCCCAGCTACACCCAGCCCGCCGAAGACGCCGCCGTCATCGCTGAACAGGATGCCAGCTTCGGCATGATCCGCACCGAAGCCATGTGCGCGGCTTGCGATGCCCATCTGGGCCATGTGTTTCCAGACGGCCCGGCGCCCACCGGGCTCCGCTATTGCATCAATTCCGCGTCCCTGACCCTCAAGGAAGACGAAAGCTGAACTCGGCCTTCATCCCAAACCGGGACCGATCAGCTTGAACGCCGGCGGCGCGGTTGGCGCATCGGCCAATACCCGCGCGATCCTGATCATGATCCTCTCGGGCGGCCTGTTGAGCGTCAACGATTCCTTCATCAAGGCGCTGCAACTGGACGGCATGCATGTCTTCGAGGTGGTGTTCTTCCGCAACTTCTTCGCCCTGATATCGTTGTTGCCGCTCTATGCCCGGGGCGGCCCCCGCCAATTGCTGACCCGGCGCCTGGGCCTGCACGTGGTGCGCAATATCCTGCAGGCGGTTTCCATGACCCTTTGGTTCTGGGCGCTGGCTTTCCTGGCGCTGGCCGAGGCGACGACGCTGGGCTTTACCTCGCCGGTCTACACCTCCATCGGCGCCATCATCTTTCTGGCCGAGCCATCGAAGCGGGTGCGCTTGATCGCCATCGGAATTGGTCTGGCTGGTGTGTTGATATTCATCCGTCCCGGCTTTGGCGAAGTCAATATCGGCGTCTGGATGATCACCGTGGCCGCCATTACCGGCGCCGCCGTCAAGCTGATGACCAAGTCCCTCACCCGCACCGAAACGCCGACCACGATTGTTGTCTATATGAGCTTGATCCTGACCATCATCACGTTCGTGCCGGCCCTGTTCGTCTGGACCTGGCCGGAGCCCGGACAATGGCTGCAACTTATCGCCATCGGCATCGTCGGCGCCATCGCCCACGTGCTGGCGACCGAGGCCTATAAATTGGGCGAGGTGACGGCGCTGGAGCCGGTGATATTCACGCGCCTGATCTGGGCGGCGGCCATCGGCTTTTTCGCGTTCGGAGAACTTCCGGGGCTCTGGTCGTGGGTGGGCGCCGCCGTGATCATCTTCGGCGCGGCCTTGTTGATGCGCGCCGAGGCGCAAAACGGCAGCCGCCAGAGCGGTTGACTGGCCCCGCAAATTGCGTTTCCATTGCGCCAATCAATGATATTGAGGCAAGCAATAAAGGCAGATGAGACATGGCTGAAATTATTCTAGGCGTCGGATCCTCGCACGGGCCGCTTTTGAACCTGCCGCCCGAGGAATGGGAGGTGCGCGCCAATTTCGACCGGGCACAGCCGGAGCTTGCCTTTCGCGACGGCACCTATACGTTCCCCGAACTGGCCGAATTACGTAGCAGTGACGAATTCGCCGATCAATGCGCCATCGAAGTAAAGCGCGAACGCCACGCCCAATGCCAGAGCCAATTGGATGATTTGGGCGCCCAGTTGCGGGCCGCCGATCCGGACGTGGTACTGATCGTCGGCGATGACCAGCGCGAATGGTTTTTCGAAGATACCCAGCCCGCCTTCGCCGTCTATTGCGGCGACGAAGTGCAGAACCTGACCTGGACCGAGGCCGCGCGCGCCGAGCGGATCAAGGTTGGGCGCGGCGGTGATCTTTACTCCTATCGGCCCCAAAACGACCAGACCTATCCGGTGGAGCGCGAATTGGCGGAATTGATCGTCGGCGCCGCCATGGACGCCGAGATCGATGTGGCTGCCTCCATGCAGCAACCCACCGGGCCGGACGGCATCCGCAATATCGGCCACGCCTACGGCTTTATTTATCGCCGCCTTTTGCAGGACAAGCCGATCCCCATCGTGCCGGTCTTGCAGAACACCTTCTATCCGCCCAACCAGCCGGCGCCTAAGCGCTGCTTTGAGCTCGGCCGCGTTATCGGCCAGGCGATCCACGATTGGAAGTCGGACAAGCGCGTCGCCGTGGTGGCGTCCGGCGGCATCAGCCATTTCGTGGTCGACGAAGAATGGGACCACAAGATGCTGGACGCCATGGCGGGCGGCGACATGGCGACACTGGTTGATGAGCCCAATATCATGTTCCGCTCGGGCTCGTCGGAAACCAAGAACTGGATCACCGTGGCCGGCATCATGTCGGAAACGACAAGCGCCATGGAACTGCATGGCTATGTGCCCTGCTATCGCTCGGAGGCCGGCACCGGCAGCGGCATGGCCTTCGCCACCTGGCGCTAACCGGCACCCGAAATCCGCGCCAGCTCGCCGGCGTATTCCTGGTAGCGCTGGTGATACTCCCGCAGCGCCGGCTTGCCGGCAGTCATTTCCAGAAATCGCTCCAGCACCGGCAGCTGGCGGGCGGCGAACCCGGCCGCGTCCACGTCCGCCATGCGCGGTATCAGCGAGACAAAGCTGACCACCACATGACCGCCGAGACGCTTCTTGGAGACCTTGGTCAGCTCGGCCAGCAAACTTGGAACGCTTTGCAATAGCCAATCGGCGTAGGGTTGGATGATCGCCGCCTGGCGCTCCAACGCAGCCCCTTCAAAATCGAAATCCCCACGATCCAAAATCTTTCCGTCCCGGTACACCGGCTCCGCCGCATCTGAGACATCGCATTCCCAGCCGTCCCTCGGAACCAGCAGATCCTCCTGTTGGTCCTCGCCCCGGTAGGGTGAGAACGGCATGGTGCGGCAGCGGGACGGGCGCGCATCATAGATTTTGCAAGACCCGTCATCGGCCAGTTCGGGGCAATCCATGACCGGCGGAATGTAGGCCGTCGGCGCGATGCGAACGGCCAGCTCCTTGCCATTGCCAAGCGTGATGCGGGCGCCAAGCCGGGCGGTGTGATCGAACAGGGACGCGCCTTGGCGCAGCGGCGACCAGATCACCGCGAGCGGAAAACGCCCGGCGTGAGATAAGGCATCCTCGAGGGTGAGCGGCAGCCACCCCTTGCAGCATTGGCCGCATTGGGTGCAGTGAAAGCGGCGCTCCATGGCCCGGCTACCGCGCGCTCAGGCGGCGCAGCATTTTTTGTATTTCTTGCCCGAGCCGCAAGGGCAGGGATCGTTGCGCCCGACCTTTTCCACGTGGCGGGTTTCCGGCTTCGGATTGATATCGCCGTCCACATAAACCCAGCGCCCGTCCTCGCGGCGGAAGCGGCCCAGCTCGTGATGCACATAGCTCTCGCCGCCCCTTTTGAAGCGGGTGACGAACTCCACCGTGCCTTCCTCATCGTCCGGAGCGCCGGCGGTGGCGCCGCGAATTTCCAGCCCCATCCATTTGGCGTCGCGGGCCATGGCTTCCGCCGAGGAGCGATTGAAATCGCCCTTAACTTCCGGCGCGTGGGTGGCCTCGATATGATCGAACTCGGCGTTCACATAGGCCGAATACCGGGACCGCATCAGCGCTTCCGCCGTCGTCGCCGGCGCGCCGCCGATGATTGGGGCGCAACAATCGTCATAGTCCCGCTGGGAGCCGCAGGGGCAGGCGCTCATATCCGGCGTGATCCCTTAAAAAAACGCCAGGGCGCGCATTTCGATGGACTGGCGCGCATAGGCGTCCGCCGGCGTGGTCGGATCATCGAACGATGTGTGCGCGGTAAAGCGCGCCTTCCCCTCGGTGTCCGATTCATAGACTTTGAACACCAAAGCCTCGCTGCGGGCCATTTTCGGAAAATAATACCATTGGTGCGCCGGGTTATATTTGACCTGATAGGTCTCGCCGCGGCGGTCCGGATAGCGCCGCTCCGACGCGATCAAATCATCCATTTTCAAGCTGCGCGCATCGGCAATAGCCAGCGGGTTCTTGAGAATTGGCTGGTTGATGGCACGCCACACCTGGATGACCGCAAAGCGGCCTTTCAGCAATTCGTCGGCCTCGTCCGGCAAAAGATCGCGTACACGTTGCGGGCCCGACCATTCGGTGTAATCGTTGTGCGCCGCGTAGACCGGCTCGCGAATCGCCCGTTGCTCTGCCTCCGCCTGATCACCGGTGCGCAGCGTATGATCGAAAATATGTACCCGGCGGGCGCCGGAGACCTGTTTGATCAGCGCCTCGACTTCCGGGTAATAGACGGTCTTGAGCTCGTCCGCGTCGAAGAAATCGGCCATTTTCGTGGCGTGATCGACGAATTCAAATCCCTGCAGGTCGAGCGCAAAATCGCCCCGGACGGCGCGGCCGTCGGCCATGGTAACCGTCTGGCCTTGGCGCTGGCCGCCCCGTTGCTGGCGGCGCATATCGCCGGCGGCGAAGGTTTCGTTGACCGGCTTGACGCCGGTGTCGATGGAATACATGACCGTCGCGTCGATCGCGTTTGCCGATTTATCGGCCTCGGCGGCTTGGCACATAGGTTTCCCTCCCATTCATGGAATGACATTAATATGGCGCACACTAGAACACATTTGGACGGCATTTCCAATTGCCGGTGGCCCCGGTGTCCGCATTAAGGTTTAATGACTTGAGCAATATCAAAGACCCGGCCCCTCGATTTTGTAACCCGCGTCCCATCGCCGCTCCAAACCCGCCTAAAGGACCCAAATCATGCAAGGCAAAATCGTGCTCGAAGAGCATTTCGCGCTGGAAGGAACCTTTACCGATACCAAGCGCTTTCCCAATGCTGGCCAGGCCGATGATCTCCGCCGCCGCTTGCTCGATATCCTCGACATTCGCCTCGGCGAAATGGATCAGTACGGCATCGAACTTGGCATCCAGTCGCTAAACTCGCCGGGCATCCAGTCGATCCTGGAGCCGGCCAAGGCGGTTGAGATGGCGCAAAAAGCCAACGACGTCCTGGCCGGCGAGATAGCCAAGCGCCCCGACCGTTTCGCCGGCTTCGCCGCCCTGCCGATGCAGGATGCGGACGCCGCCATTATCGAGGTGCGACGCTGCATTAACGATCTCGGCTTCGTCGGCGTCAACCTCAACGGCTTCAGCCAAAAGGGCGACGCGGACACCCAAATCTTTTACGACCTGCCTGAGTTTCGCCCGCTCTGGGCGGCCATCGAAGAGCTTGACGTGCCGGTCTATCTGCACCCCCGCAACACCTTGCCGAGCCAGGGGCGCTGTTACGAAGGCCATCCCTGGTTCGAGCATTCGGGCTGGGCCTTCGCCGTCGAGACCGCCATCCATACTTTGCGCCTGCTGGCATCGGGCCTGTTCGACGAGCATCCCAAGCTGCAACTTATCGTCGGCCATCTGGGCGAGCGCATTCCGTTTGACCTGTGGCGCGTCGATCACCGTATTTCCAAATCACCGCAAGGCATTCCGGCCAAAAAATCCATGACCGAATATTTTCGCGAAAATGTCCATCTGACCACGGCCGGAAATTTTCACGACGAGACCTTGCATTTTACTATTCAGAGGGTCGGCATCGATCGGGTCCTGTTCTCGGTCGATTATCCGTTCGAGACCACCGAGGAAGGCGCCGTCTGGTTCGACAATGCAGACCTTACCGAAGCCGACCGCGCTCAGATCGGCCGCGACAACGCCATCAAACTGTTCAAGCTGGACCTTTAATTCAATTCATCGAGTTCGGCAGGTAGAGCGAGATTTCCGGGAAGCCGATCAGCAGCGCCACCACCACGACTTCACAGGCCAGAAACCAGGTGACGCCCCGGAAAATGGTTTCGAGGGAAATCTCGTCGCCGACGACGCTCTTGATCACGTAAACGTTGAAGCCCACCGGCGGCGTCAGCAGCCCGATCTCCAAATATTTGACGATCAGCACGCCGATCCAGACCAGATCGAGATCGAGCGCCTCGAACATGGGCAGCAACACCGGCAAGGTCAATAGGAGCAGCCCCAACGGGTCCAGGAACATGCCGAGGATCAGGTAGATGACCGAAGCCGCGATCACCAGCAGAAGCGGATTGAGCGCCAAGGCGCCCAACTGTTCACCCATGAAATTGGGCATGCCGCTGAGAGTCAGAAACTTGGAATAGATCACCGCGCCGATGGCGACGAAGAAAATACGCGCCGTCGCCGAGGTGCTCTCGAGCACGCTTTCGCGGAACACATGCCAATTCAGGCGGCCTTGGATAAAAGCGATGACAAAAGCCAGGAACGCGCCGGCGGCGCCGGCCTCGGTCGGCGTCATGATGCCGGCAAAAAGCCCGCCGATGATGGCGAACACCAATAGCAATATGGGCCAGACCTCGGCCAGTGACCGCCAGCGTTCCGGTTTTAACTCGGCAACTTCTTCGCTGGACAAACGCGGCGCGATCTCCGGATTGATGCTGCAGCGCACGACGATCATGATGGTATACACCGCCGCCGTCAGGAGCCCCGGGAAAATACCGGCGATCAGCAATTTGACGATCGAGACCTCGGCAAATATGCCATAGAGCACAAACAGGATCGACGGCGGGATCAGCGAGCCGAGGGTGCCGGCCGAAGCGACGACGCCGGTGGCAAGGCCTTTCTCGTAACCCTGTTTGAGCATTTCCGGGATGGCTATGCGGCCCATGGCCGCCGCCGTTGCGACCGACGAGCCAGACGCCGCGGCAAAGCCGGCGCAAGCCAGGTTGGTGGCCACCGCAAGGCCGCCCGGAAGGGCGCCGAACCACAATCGCGCCGCCCGGAACAAGGCCGATGAGATGCCCGAATTGTGGGCAACCGAGCCCATCAGCAGGAACATGGGGATGGCGGTCAGGGTCCAGCTCGCGCCAAACTCAAACGGCGTATCCTTGATGATGCCGAAGCCCACATCAAAGCCGCGCAAACCAACAATGCCGAGCACGCCGGTAGCGCCCAGCACAACGCCGATGGGCAGGCGCAAGGCGATGAACAGCATAATCGCGGCGAGTGACCAAAATCCGAGTGCGAGCGGGCTCATGCGCTGATCGGCACCTTGAACTCAACGACGCGGCGGTATTCCTGGCGCATGCGCACCATGTGATAAAGCGCCATCATGCCAAACGCGATGGGCAGCATCCAGCGCGACGGCCAGACCGCCATGAAATCATCACCCACCTCCATAACCTCGCCGGTCACGGTCTGCTCGACCGCCATGTCGCCCGTATAGAAGGTGAAGATCAGCACGTATATCACCGTTATCCCGTGAACAACGGTGTCCCATTTGAGCAGGATTTTTTCGCTGAATCCGCGGGTAAACAACTCGACGACAATCTGCCCTTCGGTGAGCGAAACATAGGCCAGCGGCAAATACATCACCGGGACCATGTAGTAGTTGGCGGCAATCTCAAAGGTGCCGGTGATGGGCGCGTTGAAGACCTGGCGCATAAACACGTCGAGGGTGATATGCAGCATCATCAACACGGTGATGGCGCCGGCCACATACATGACGATGCGCACCGGGCCGTCGATCTTCGATTGCATTTTGTTCATAAAATTCTGTTTGCGGCCAAAAAGAAGTCGGCGGGCGGCGAGAACCGCCGCCCGCATGGCTTCAATAGATTTTTTTAAAGGCTGTGCGGATCAACCTTGTCGTAGATTTCCCGCTTGATGGCGGCGGCATACTTGTCGATGTCGGTGCCAACCTCTTTCGAGATTTTGCGCCATTTTGCGATCGCCGTATCATAGGCATCGAGAACCTTACCCGGGTTCTTGACGCCAAATTTGGCGAAGCGCTTCATGTTGGAGCCGCGTTGCTGGGCAACCCGTTTGTCCATGATGCTTTGGAAGTTCTTGCCAGACGTAATCTGCACACCAACTTTCTTGGCGTCCGCGAGGATGGCGTTATCGCGGAACAAATAGGCCGACAGCGCCGAATGGGCATTGACCAGAGGCAGGTACTTCCAATGGGCTTCGCGTTCGGTCTTGGTCATGGAGCGCCAAGTCTTGCGGTTCATGGCGACAGAAACGGCCGGGCCGATAATGCCCAAGGGGGTTTTAACCACGTATTTGGCCACATCCTGGTAGGAGTAGGATTTGAGCCAGGCAAACGCACCAAGAACGCAATCCAGAGTGCCGCGCTGCAGCGCCGTGGTGGCTTCGGCCGGGGTCATGTTGACCGGCACGCCGCCGCCCAATTTCACCAGGTTCACACCGCCGCCGGATGCGCGGGTCTTCATGCCTTTGAAATCGGCCAAGGTTTCGACCTTTTTCCGGCAAATCATGCGGAACGGCGTCGGCGCATAGCCGGCCAGATAGATGGTGTTGTTCTTGTTCCACTCCGCCAGACATTGGGGGCAGTGGAGCATCAGAACTTCGTTCTGCGCGGCGGTGACCGCCACATTGTCTTCGCCGCCAATCAGGGTCGAGTGGATCATCGCCGTCGTCGGCGTCTTTTTCGCCGAGAACACCGAAATGCCGAGACCGGCATCAATGAGCCCGTCGCGAATACCGGCGAGGGTCGTGCGGCCCTTGACCAGCGCGCCGCCGGCGACCAGCTTCCAGGTGATGGAACCGTTGGTGTCTTTCTTGACGCCGTTGAACAAGACCGGCAAGGCGTCGGAATTGATGCCGTGCTTGGGCGAAACCCACGAGCCGTAGACCAGTTCCCTGGCCTGGGCGCCGGTGGCCGCCAATGAAATCGAAACCCTGGAACAGGTCGCCGCCGCATTGCGAAGCGCCATGGGGCATGTCGCGCCGGAAAGACTGGTCGCCTGCACCAATTGCGGCTTTGCGCCCTTGCCCCGGCGCGTCACCGAAGAAAAGCTGAAAGCCCTCGGCGCCGGCGCGGCGTTGCTGCGCAAAGAGCTTTAGGCTCTGTCTTCGGGCGTCGATTCCAAAGTGGCGGTAATCACCGGCGCCTTCGGTAACATGGCCAGGTAAAACACCAGATAGATGGCGGTGGCCACCATCATCACCAATTGAAAGTCCCAGATGTCGGTAAACGTGCCGATGGTCCAGGCGCCGACCGCCGGGCCGCCGCGCACGATGATGCTCCAAAGGCTCATGACGCGGCCACGCATCTCGCCGTGGATGGCGCTTTGCACCAATATTTGGCTGCCGATGCCGCCGACGGCGACGGTGACGCCGAGCCCGGCAGTGCAGATCAGCGCAAACCAGAAGGTGGGCGCCAGCGCGAACCCGGTCTGCATAACGATGGCCAGGGCGAAGGACCAATACAGCAGCCGGGTCATCCCGGCGGAACTTTTATAATTGGCAACGAAGATCGAGCCGGCGACGGCGCCGACGCCAATCGCCGAGGTCAGCATGGCGAGGCCTTCCGGTCCCGCCTGAAACTGGCCGTCGGCGTAGCCTGCCAAAAGCTCGCGAAAGGCGCGCATGATCACCGTGGTAACCAGCATGAGCGCCATGAACCAGGCGAGACCGCGCAGGCGCGCCACATAGATAACGCCGTCCCGGAAATCGGCCAGAAAGCTGGCGCGCGGTCCGGCCTTGGTTTCATCCTGGCGCAACTGGATAATAAACAGCACCACCAGATAGCCGAAAAAGCTGACCGTGGTGATCACGAACAGAACGCCGATGCCGATCTGGCGGTCGGCAAAAACGGCGATCAGGATGCCGGCCGCGGCGGGGCCGATGAACTGGGCCAGATTGAAAAACAACGAGCCGATGCCGATTGCCGACGGCATATCTTCACGGGGCACCAGGTTCGGCGTGATCGACATACGAAGCGGCGTCCAGAAGCCTTCGAAGACGCCGTGCAGGGCCATGAAGACCAGCAATCCCCAAATATTTATGAACCCCGCCAGGGTCGCCACCGCCAGCGACAGCGACAATCCCATCAGCAGGAACTGGGCAATGCGCGACAGAACCAGCCGGTTTCCGCGGTCGGCGAGGGTGCCGGAAATGGGCAGGAATATCATGATGGCGGCGGCGTCGGCGAAGGCCATGGCGCCCAGCCAGCCATAGGAGCCGGTGATCTCCCAGGTCAGCCATTGCACGCCGATGCGCTGCAGCCACATGCCCGAATTGGCGACCCATCCGGACAGGGCGAACAGGGTGAAATCCCGATGCCGGAAGGCGCGCCCCATGCCGCTTGTGGCGATATTGGTAAAAAAGGCGGCGGCGCTGGTCATGGGGAGGAATTCCGGTATTTTTATTGTTGCGGGCGCGCCGCCAAGTATCGGGTCCAGATCGCCCAATCACAAGACCGGCAAGGCGCTTTCAACGGGGCCAATTTATGCTTTATTGTTGGCCGCGCCCATTGAGATATCTGGAGTAGACAGGTTTTGAACAAGGTCCTGATCATCGTAGCCGGTTTGTTGGTGACGCTGGTGGCGGCTGTGCTGATCGTTCCGGGTTTCATGAACTGGAACCAGTATCGCGGCATGATCCAAACCGAAGCGGCGGCGGCGACCGGGCGCGCCGTCGAGATCGATGGCGATATCCGCATCCAGCTTATCCCGGCGCCCAGGCTGGTGATCGAAAATGCGCGCCTCGCCAATATCGAGGGCGCCTCCAGCGCCGACATGGTGACCCTCAAACGCCTGGAAGTGCATGTGGCCCTGGCGCCTTTGTTCTCCGGCGCCGTCCGGGTGCAATCGGTGATCCTGGTGGAGCCCGAGCTGCGCCTGGAAATCCTCGAGAACGGGCGCAACAATTTCACCTTCACGCCGGTGCCGAAGGCCGCCAAGGCATCGGCCGCGCCCAGCGCACCCCAATCGCCCGCGCCAACTCCATCAGGCGCATCACCCGACGCCCCGCTTTTCGATTTCCGGCCGCAGCTTTCGATCGACAATTTCACCATCGAGGACGGCCGGGTATCGTTCAAGAACGCTGGTAACGGGCGTACCGAAACCATCGAAAACCTGAATGGCCGCTTTGCCATGGCGGCGCTGAAAGGCCCGTGGGAGGCATCGGGAAGCGCCGTCGTGCGCGGCATTCCCTTGTCGTTCCTGGGCTCCACCGGCGCCATAGTCCAAGGCCGCACGCTGCCCTTCAATTTCGATCTGACCGCCATTCCCGGCACCGTCCGCACCCAGTTTTCCGGCGCCTTCACCAATTTGCAGGCCGAGCCCAGCGTCAAGGGCAAGATCGCCATCTCGGGCAAAAGCCTGGATGCGATTCTGAGCGCCATGGCCGGATTGCCGGCCAGCGGCGGCGCCCTGGCGCGGCCCTTCGGCATCGACGCAAGCGTCGTAGCGTCGGCCAGCGGCGCCGATATTACCGGCATCGGCGTCCGCTTTACCGACACCCAGATGAGCGGCGCCATCAAGGTCAAATCGGCCGAGGCGACCGAGATTGAAATTTCCCTGGCCGCCAACCGGCTCGATCTGGATGGATTTTTGGCGGCCCCGGCGGCAGCGCCCGCCAAGCCCGCCGGCAAAGGCGCGGTGCCGCCGCCGCCAGCGCCCAAAACCAAAAGCCCGGGCTCGAAATCTGGCACAGCGAAGCCGGTACCAGTGATCGATCTTACTCAGCTGCCGAAAAATCTCAGCGCCACGGTGAACCTGTCGGTCGAGGCGGTCACCTATCGTGGCCAGCCGATCCGCCAGGCCAAGCTTAACTATTCCCTGGCCGGTCAGGAGATTACCCTCAACCAGTTCTCCGCCCTGCTGCCCGGCAATACCGATGTCGCCCTGTTCGGCTTCATCACCCAAAGCGACGGCGCGCCGCAGTTCGAGGGCAATCTGGACGCGGCCACCAGCGATCTTCGGAAATTGCTGAGCTGGCTGGATATCGATACCAATGGCGTTGCGGCGGGGCGCTTGCGCCAGCTTACCCTCGGCGCCAAGCTGGCGGCGCGCCCGGGTGCAGCGCGGCTGCGGGATTTCAAACTGAAGTTCGACGGCACCACGGTGAGCGGCGATGCCTCGGTGCTGCTCGGTGCCCGCCCCGGCATCGACGCCCGCATATCGGTGGACCGCATCAATCTGGATTCCTATTTGAGCAAGGCGCCAGCTTCGCCAAGGCGTGCCGCGAGCCCGGCCAATAGCGCTCCGCCGACAGCCCAAACGAAGGCCGCGCCGACGGCCGCACCCAGTGCCAACCGCCCCGGTCTGCCAACGTTGGGGGTTCTTTCCAAGTTCGATGCGCAGCTTCGCGCCGAAGTCAAAACGCTGATCTTCCACGGCCTGCCGGTGCGCGGCATCGGCGCTGACATGGTTCTGGCCGGCGGCAATATCCGCATCGACCGTTTGCGCGTCGCCGACGCCGGCGGCATCGATGCCAGCTTGTCGGGCGCCCTCACCGGGTTGAGCAACGCAAATCCGCGGCTGGACAATTTCAAATTCCGGGTAACCGGCAAGGACCTCAACCGGTTTTTCAAGCTGTCCAAAATCACCCCGCCGATCCCGGTGCGCGGGCTTGGACGATTTGGCTTAAACGGCAGCGCCTCGGGCGGATTGGCGGGCATCCAGATCAAGAGCAATGCGCAAGCCTTCGGCGGCAAGCTGATCCTCGACGGCAAGATCAAAAGCTTGATCGGGGCGCCCCGAATGGAAATGGGGTTCAATATTCAGCACCGGGATCTGGCCCGGCTGGTGCGCAATCTGGGCACCGACTACCGGCCCAAAAAAGGGCGCATCGGCGGCCTCTCGGTATCCGGGTTTGTCACCGGCACACCCGATAAGATGAAGATTTCCGGCCTCGAAGGCGACATCGGCGGCGTCGCCATCGACGGCAATATGGATGTGGATTTGAGCGGTGCGGTGCCCCGCGTCGATGCCCGGCTGAACACCGGCGATATCGATATCGACCGCTTCCTGCCCGCATCCAAGGGCGCCAGCCTGGCGCCGCCGCCAACGCCGTTGTTGTGGCGCGCATCGTGGCCCGGCGTGACGGTGCGCACGTTGGCCCGCCGGTTGGGGATCCTTCCAGCCCAGTCGGTGCGCGGTCGCTGGTCCGCCAAGCCGATCGATCTGGCTGGCTTGAACAAATTCGGCGGCCATCTGGCAGTCAAATCGGATTCGATGAAATTCGGCAAGCTGCGTCTGGTCAATGCCGATCTGACCGCCGCCCTCGACCGCGGCACCCTCAATATCGCCAAGCTGACCGGCCTCGTATTCGGCGGTGATCTGCGCCTCGACGGCACGCTCGAGAGCGCCCGCAGCGGCGCCCAATTGGTGTTGCGCTACACCCTTGCCAACCTGGACGCCGCCGCCGCCCAAGCCGCCTTCGGCGGGCGCCAGATCACAAGGGGGCGGTTGTCTGCCAGCGGCGAGTTGGGTGCGGCGGGCCGCAGCCAGGCGGCGCTGATTGCCAGTTTGGGCGGGCGCGGCACGGTGGCGCTCAAAGGCATCGGCGTCGATAGCTCGGGCGCCGGGCGTTCGGTGCTGTCCGGCGTCGCCGGGGTATTGCGCTCGGTCAACAAGCTGGGCGCCGTGCTCGGGGCTAAGGCCCGCAACAGCTTGGCCGACATCAACGGCGCCTACACCATCACCAAAGGCGTGGTGGCGTTCAACGATCTGACCCTCAAATCCGATCTGGCCAAGGGCGCCATGCGCGGCACCGTTGATTTGCCGGTCTGGCGCATCAAGGCCGATGGCCAGCTCGATCTGGTGCAAACCCTGGTCACCGCATTGTTGCTGAAAAACACCAGGCGGCGGCCATCGATCCCGTTCTCGATCTCGGGCGCGCTGGATGCGCCCCGGGTGAAGCTGGAAACCGGCAAGTTGCCGGGCGGCGGCATCCGCATTCCGATTCCGGCGCTGGATAAATTGCGCAAGAAAAATCGCGGCGTCGGGCGCATCCTCGATCAAATTCTTCCCGGCCTGTCTGGTCAAAAAGCGCCAGCCCCAGCCCCGCCGCCGCCCAGAGCATCGGCGCCGGCGCCTGTCCCGCAGCCCGCGCCCGCGCCTGCCCCGCGCCGGGAAAAGCCGAAGGTGGAAGATCTTTTGAAGGGCATTTTGCGCGGGCTTACCCGGTAGAGCGCAACTCCGATAGCACGAACACACGTAGCGCGCTGGAGAGGTTGCCGGTGCGCGCCGCATCGATCTCTTCCGCCAATTGATTGAGCGATTGGCCGCGCGCCGCAGCGATGGTTTTCAATTCCGCCCAGAAGGCGTCTTCCAGCGACACACTGGTGGAATGGCCGGCGATCAGGATGGAGCGCTTGCGAATCTGAGTGCCGCCGTTCAACCCGCGCTCCCATCCACAAGACGCAGCACGACCAGTGCCGCCAGCCCCAGCCCGTTGATCAGGCAGGCGACTGCGAAGAGATAGAGACCGCGCCGCATATCGAGGCCGCTGGCCCGGGCCGAGCCGGCGCCCAGCCACGGCGCGCCGTCGCTATTTGCCCGGCTGCCGCCAAGGGATACGCCGAGTGCGCCGGCCATGGCGGCCACCGGCCAGCCGAAATTGGTGGACCGGTATTTGCTTGCATCGCGCACCATAACGCCGAACGCCGCTTTGGGGTTGGCGGTCGGCACGAACAGCGATGCGACGGTCACCAGAAATCCGGCCAGGCGGGCGGGAATATACATCAAGATATCGTGGGTGCGGGCGGCGGTGAAACCAAAGGCCCGGTGCCGCGCCGTCCGGTGGCCGACGACCATATCCATGACCGACAACAGCTTGAACACCAAAAGCCCTGGAAAGCCGAACAACACATACCAGAACACCGGGCCCGCGACGCCCGCCGCCAAGGCCCGCCCGCAGCCTTCGATACCGGCGCGCCCGACGGCGTGCACGTCCATCGTTGCGCTTAACCCCGATGTCAGCGGTGCGATTTCCAGGCGCGCCTTTTCAGGTTCGTTGTTGGTGATGGCCTGAGCGGCGCGCCGCACCCTGGCATGCACGGCGCGCTGATCGAGCAACAAAAGAATGAGGGCGGTTTCGAAAATCCACATCAACGGCACATTCTGGGTGGCCCAGGAGACCGCCCAGGCAAAACCGGCGGCGATGGCCAAAAGCAGCAGCGTCGCCAGCAGGCCGCGCATGGCCCGGTCCATCTCCGGGCGGTGTTCCCGGTTCAGCTTGCGGTCCAGCCAGCCGGTCAATTGCTGGATCAGGTTCACCGGATGCCACGCCAGCCGCCAGCGATTGACGATACCGCCGATGCCGATGTCGAGCAGCAGCGCCAGAAGAAGAAGGATCAACGGATCGAAGGCCCCGTTGGCGCTATTGATGGCGAACAAAAACATAGGCTCAGAATGCGGCCATGCCGGAATGGCGTCAACCGGGCAGCCGATCTGCCATCACCGGATCGTTAGGATGTATGTATTGATCGCGCCGCCTCGTGGCTTATAAACAGGGCTTGGAACCTGTCCGCGCTTGGAGCATGCATGCCAATTCGCAGCGTCTATTTATATTTCGGCGTCGCCGTGCTGGTGGTGGCATTGGGCCTCGGCCTTCGCACCTTCGTCTTCGGCGACCAACCCCTGGCCCCAGCCAGCAAACAGGTGGACCGGGGCGCCACCGGCACGGCGTCCATCGGCGGCGCCTTCACACTGGTCGATCACAACGGCAACACGGTGTCGGAAAAAGATTTCGCCGGCCGTCATATGCTGGTGTTTTTCGGCTACACCAATTGCCCCGATATCTGCCCCCTGACCCTCAACACGCTGACCGAGGTATTGGACAAAATGGGCAAGGACGCGGACAAAATCCGCCCGGTGTTTGTTTCGGTGGACCCAAGGCGCGATACCCCGAAGGTGATCAAGGAATACCTTACCAGCTTTCACAAATCCTTCATCGGGCTGACCGGCACCGCCGGCCAGGTGACAGCGGCCAAGCGCACCTTCCGCATCTATTCACAAATCGCCAAAGACCCGAACGCCGGCGCCGATAGCGCCTATAAGAAAAGAGGCGCCGACGAATATCTGGTCGATCATTCGTCGGTCTCCTACCTGATGGGGCCGGACGGCGTCTTCAAAACCTTCGTCCGCCATAGCGCCAGCGCCGACGCGATGCTGGCGAAATTAAAAAAACACCTTTAGATTTCTAAGGCATACGATTGTAGAGTTGCCGCCGGCAGTTTGGCGGCAGGAACCGGCGGAGCGCGCATCGATACATGGCAGACGAAACCCTTCCGTTCTGGAAATCCAAAAAGCTGGATGAGATGTCGTTGCAGGAATGGGATTCCCTCTGCGACGGCTGCGCCAAATGCTGCCTGCATAAGCTCGAAGACCAGGACAGCGGCGATCTCGCCTACACCGATGTGGCCTGCCATCTGCTCGATATCGGCGCCTGCCTTTGCCGGAACTATGCCGAGCGCACATTTGTGGTGCCCGATTGCATCGAATTAATGCCCACTAATCTCAGCGTGCTGCGCTGGCTGCCGCCGACCTGCGCCTACCGGCTGATCAACGAAGGCAAGGAGCTCTATTGGTGGCACTATCTGGTTTCGGGCAGCCGCGAGGATGTCCACAAAGAGGGCATCTCGGTGCGCGGGCGCGCCGTTACCGAAAGCCGCGCCGGCAATCTGGAAGACCATATCGTCCCTTGGCCGGAAGACGATTACGAATGAGCAATGGCCGCCAGATCGAGATGGCGGGACGCGACGTGCCGGTCCGCTTTCGCCCCAATGGCTCGGCCCGGCGGATCATTCTTCGCATCGATACGGACAGCGGCGGGGTTGTGCTGACCCTGCCCAAATGGGCAGCCGAAAAGGACGCCATGGAATTGCTGGCCGCGCGCCAAGACTGGGTGCTGGCGCGTCTGGATGCGTTGCCGGCGCGCATCCACTTTGCCGACGGAGCAATGCTGCCTTTGTTTGATGCGCCGCACCTGATCCGGCATGCGCCCGAAAGGCGCGGCGGCGTGACCATCGAGGGCGGCGTGGTCCGGGTGCCGGGACGCATCGAGCATCTGCCGCGCCGGCTCGGCGATTGGCTGCGCGCCGAGGCGCGCACCGAAATAACGGCCCGCGCCCAGCCGCTGGCGACGCGCATCGGCAAGCGCATCGGCCGCATCACGGTGCGCGATACCCGGTCGCGCTGGGGATCCTGCTCGGCGGTCGGCAATCTGTCTTTTTCCTGGCGGCTGGTGATGGCGCCGGACTGGATCATGGATTATGTGGTGACGCACGAGGTTGCGCATCTTCGCCACGCCAATCACGGCCCCGATTTCTGGAGCTTGGTGGATGATCTCGGCGTCGATGCCAAGCCAGCCCGGCGCTGGCTCAACGCCAACGCCCAGCGCCTGCAGCGCATCGGATGAGGGCGCAAGGATCGGATAGAATGCGATGACCAAGAGCGTCATGATGCGGGCATGGATAAAATGGTAAGCGATCACATCTCCCCCGCCATCGACGTTGCCCGGCGCGTCTGCCTGACCATCGAGGGCTTTGACGAAGGCGTGCCGAGCCTAGCGGAATTGGGCGCGGCGGTGGGGTTGAGCCCATCGCACATGCAGCGTGTGTTCAAAAAAGTGTTGGGCATATCCCCCCGGGAATTTGCCGAGGCAACCCGGTTGCAGCGCTTCAAACTGGCGGTGCGCGCCGGCGGCAATGTGGCCGAGGCGCTTTACGAAGCCGGTTTCGGATCATCCAGGGGGCTTTACGAGACCGCCAAGCCGCGCCTCGGCATGACCCCGGCCAGCTATGGCAAGGGCGGCAAGGGCGCCGACATAACATACGCCTTGGAACGCACAGCTCTTGGCTATCTGTTGCTGGCGGCGACCGGTTTCGGGGTCTGCAAGATCGCCCTCGCCGATGACCAAGCCGCAGCCGTGGCCGAGCTGCAACAGGAATTTCCGCGCGCCCAAATCCGCCGCGACGATGCCGCCCTGGCCGAGCTGACCGGCGTCCTTCGCCGCCAGTTGCAAGGGGCGGGCGGTCCGGCGGCACAGCTTCCATTGGATATCAGGGCGACGGCGTTTCAGGCCAAGGTGTGGAACTTCTTGCGCACCATTCCGGCCGGCGAAACACGTAGCTATGGCGAGATCGCGGCGGCCCTCGATACCCCCACCGGCGCCCGCGCCGTGGCCCGCGCCTGCGCCTCCAACCCGGCTGCCGTTACGGTGCCCTGTCACCGGGTGATCGGCGCTGGCGGCGATTTGCGCGGCTATCGCTGGGGGCTGAAGCGCAAGCGCGAACTGCTGGCGAGAGAACGCGCCGCTAACACTTAAATTCGCGGGTCTTTGATGCGGCCCAGGCGATCGGCGGCGGTCTTGGCGAAACGGAGTGTTTGCGAGCGCCGCCGGGTTGCGTGCACTTTTTTCAAGGGCGCTTCCCGGTAAATCACCGCGTTATAGAAATCGGCAATGATGATGCCGCAGGCGGGCGGCAGAATTTCCACCGGAAAGCCATTGGCGACGGCGAAATAGAGATGATCGGCGAAGGGCTGGTATTCGGGCCATTTGTCGTCGGCGCGGAAATCGGCGACCGAGGATTTCACCTCCGCCACCAAAAAGCGCCCGCCCTTGTCGAGGCCGATCACATCCACCCGCCGGTTGGTCTTCAGCTTGAACTCGGTCAGCGCGCTGTAACCCAGATCGCGCAAATAGCGGCAGACGCCGCGCGTGATGTCGCCGGCGTCCAACGGTCCCGGCGTCGGCGAGATCGACGATAACCCTTGATTGTTCATTTTATGTTCCATCGCCGTTCCAATATAAAGGAATTTTGGGTTGGCGCGCAAGGGACCCAATTGCGTAAATTTGGCGGGTATGAAACAGGCGCAACACAGCATCGAATTGGAAACCCGGGGCCAGGGGCTTTATGAGATCACCGCGACCGTGCGCGAATGGTGCGCCGGCCAGGACATAGATACCGGCATGCTGACTATTTTTTGCCGGCACACATCGGCGTCTCTGGTCATCCAAGAGAACGCCGATCCCGACGTGATGACGGACCTGGAGGCGTTTTTCAAAAACACCGTGCCCGAGGATTTGTCCCTCTATGCGCACCGCTCGGAAGGCGCCGATGACATGCCCGCCCATATCAAGGCCGCGCTTACCGATGTGTCGATCAATATCCCGGTGGCCGATGCCGCGCCGCTGCTCGGCACCTGGCAGGGCATCTATCTGTTTGAACACCGGCGCCAAGCCCACCGGCGCCGGCTGGTCCTGCATTTGAGCGGCGCGTAATGGAGCCGCGCGAAATATTGAACCAGGGGCTGGCGCTGCATCAGGCGGACAAGCTGGACCAGGCCGAACTAAAATATGACCAAGTTTTGCACCAGGACCCCGATAACCAGGACGCCTTGCATTTTCTTGGCCTCATCGCGCATCAGCGGGGCGATGCGGCCCGGGCCGCCGAACTGATCGGGCGCGCCATCCAAATCGACGAAGCGCGCTCCACCTTTCATTACAATCTCGGCGCCGTTCACGCCGCGATGAAGGACTATGGGCGCGCCGCCGCATGCTACGGCCGCGCGCTTGAACTGGAGCCGGATCATTTCGACGCCGCCTATTCCCTCGGCACGGTGCTCGGCCAGGCGGGAAAACCGGGTGAAGCGCTGCAAGCCCTGGAGACCGCCTTGGGCTTATCGCCCGGCGACGCCGCCAGCCTGACTGCCAAATCGGCGGCGCTGGAAACCCTCGGGCGGTCGGGCGAAGCGGTGGCCGCCGCGCGCCTGGCCACGGTCGCCGATGCAAGCATACCTGAGGCCTGGACCAATCTCGGCACGGCGCTCGGCTCCAGCGGTGATTTGATCGAAGCCGAGGCGGCGCACCGCCGCGCGCTGGAAGTTGATCCCGGTTACGCCACCGGGCACTACAATCTGGGCAATGCTCTTAACGATCTTTGGCGCAGCTCTGAGGCGCGGGCGGCCTTCCGGCACGCCCTTGAGATCGATCCCGATGACGCCAGTGCGCGCGGCAATCATTTGATTAACCTCCTTTATGATGAAGAGGCGAGCGAGGCCACACTGTTCGAAGAGCACCAAAAATGGGCCCCCGCCGGAAATGGGGACGCAGGCTTCGAGGGCGCGCCAGAGCCGGAGCGGCGGCTCCGCATCGGTTATGTGTCGCCCGATTTCCGCACGCATTCGTGTGCCTATTTTCTGGCGCCGCTATTTGCCAGCCACGACAAAGACCGGTTCGAGATTTTCGCCTATAGCAACAATGCGCGCTCCGATGACGTCACCGATAGCTTGCGCGCCATGGTGGATCACTGGCGGGAGCTCGCCAACGCCGATGATCAGTCCGGCGCCGCGATGGTGGCCGCCGACAATATCGATATTCTGGTCGATCTGGCCGGCTATAGCCGGGGCGGACGGCTTGGGGTGTTCGCAGCGAAACCGGCGCCGGTGCAGATCAGCTGGCTCGGCTACGCCGCCACCACCGGCCTGGGGGCCATGGATTACCGGATAACCGACGCCATCGCCGATCCCGAAGGCGCCGCCGATGATTTGCACATCGAAACTTTGATCCGGCTGGCTGGCGGCTTTCATTGTTATGAGCCGCCCGCCGCGCCCGAAGTGACGCCGCCGCCGGTGGTGGCAGGCGGCCATATCACTTTCGCCTCGTTCAACAATCCGGCCAAGATCAACAAAGGCGTTATCAAAGTTTGGGCGGCGGTGCTTGACGCGGTGCCCAATTCCCGGCTGCTGCTCAAGGGAAGGGGGCTGGATCAGGCGCCGGTTCGCAGCCGTCTTCTGGCGGCGTTCGCCGACGCCGGCGTGGCCGAGGGCCGCATCGAAACCCTGGCCTGGGTGCCCCGGGACCAGAGCCCGCTAAGCGTCTACGGGCGCGCCGATATCGCCCTCGACACCTTCCCCTATAACGGCACCACCACAACCTTCGAGGCCTTATGGATGGGGTTGCCGGTGGTAACCCTCGCCGGGCAGCGCCATTCGGGCCGCGTTGGCGCCAGCCTTTTGGCCCACGCCAAGCTGGACCTGGAGATACCGGAAACGGCGGACGGTTATGTGCAATTGGCGAAGGCGCTGGCGGGCGCGCCGGAGCGATTGGCCGCATTTCGGAGCGGCGTTCGCGGCCGGCTTCTTGCATCGCCATTGCTGAACGGGCCCGGCTTCGCCGCCAAGATGGAGGCCGCCTACCGGGATGTCTGGCGGCGCTGGTGCCGGGAACGCTAGAGCAATTCCGGACAGATATGAATCAATTTGATGGGAACAAATCGGTTTCCCAGGTAGGCGCGGTGCGCCGCGCGACGCCTTTGCATCGGGCAAGCGCCGCAACGCCCCTGGGGGACCGATTTGACCCACCGAAGGCCGGGTGTTTTTGCCCCGTGGACGTCGTCGCACACCTTTGCCGATGCAATGCATCGCCATGCGGCGCGCTCCTCGCCACGGGGCAAAATCATCCCGGTCAAATGGTTCATATCTGTCCGGAAATGCTCTAGGCGCTGCTGGGACAAGAAATTCTTTACATCCGAGCCCGCCGCCGCCAGAGTTGCGCCCTCACGCGAAACCAACGGATGGAGCCTCGATGTCCGACAGCCTGCACCAAATGACGGCGGAATATATCCCGGCGCAGGACCGCATCCTGTTTCGCGTCAACACCCAGGATAAGCTCGAATACCGGGTCTGGCTGACCCGGCGTCTGGTGCGCAATCTGTGGGGGGTGGCGGTAAAATCCTTCGAGGCCAAGCCCGAGGTTACCGAACAGCCGCGACCCCAGGTGAAGCAGGCAGTGATGTCCATGCACCATCAACAGGCCGTGCAATCCAGCAACTTCAAGCAAAAGCACGCCACCAACACCAAGCCGGCGCCGGAATCGGTGACGCCGCTGCTGGCCGTCGCCACGCAGATCACGCAAGTTAACGAGACCACCATCCGCCTG
>Ga0302133_10000212_pt1 | contig 34362 bp, 30 predicted proteins | sample CB9_331_MG_FD_203121 | JGI IMG/M metagenome (GOLD analysis project Ga0302133, IMG submission 203121) | Marine microbial communities from Western Arctic Ocean, Canada - CB9_33.1 | ecosystem: Environmental > Aquatic > Marine > Oceanic | place: Canada: Western Arctic Ocean | collected 2017-09-19 | reverse complement strand
ACACCGAAGGATGATTCATTCATCGCGGTCGGCGCCGTCGAGGTAGACGACAGTCATCTCCAATCGCTCGTGAGTCGGGTGGACCTCGACCAGAGCGATCGGCGCATCGATATCTCCAGCCAACTCCTCGGCCATCACCAGAGGCAACTCGATGCGTCCGTTGTCCTCGTCGAAATACATGAATCGGCGCGGCAACCCCGTCTGTTCGTGAATTTCCTCGATCCAGTCCGCGGCGTCATCAGAATCACAGTCTATCGAACCGAAGACCAGCGTGCCATCCTCTGTCAGAATCTCATGCGGAGAAATCGTATTCTCACCACGGCGAAGGAAGCGGCGGCGAAGCTGCCCACTATCCTTGTAGGTCGATGTGCAGAATTTCAGATGATACGGATAGGCCTCGCGAACCTCCCCATCCTCAGGGTCGGGCGCACCGATCTGAGCAGCAATCACACGGTCGCGCATGCGAACCGATAACTCAGCCGAACCAGCAGCCCCCGCAGTGATCTCGTCGGAGAGGTTGAAGCCGCGGACCACCATGTTGTCGTGATTGCCAACGGTGATCTCCAACTCATTGAGATTCAAAAATTGCACATCCATCCCTCGCAGAGTCTCGAGCAATTCGAACAACTCATCAGCCTTGTCGGGCTCGGTCGGAATCTCAACCCCAGTCAACATCCCAGCAGCGGTGCAAGCCGCAATGGTCTCGCGGTATTTCTCAGCCTTCAAATCCAAGAAATGGAAGCGAATCTCGTCCAACCCAGCCTGAGCGAACTCAGCAGCCCATTCAGCCTTGAACGGAATACTCGTGTACATGTGCAGGTGGAAGCCATCCCCAAACTCAGTTTTGAGAATTCGACAACCTTCCAAAACCCTCTCGCGAGCCATGACAGGGTCGCCACCAGTAATCCCAGCACCGGTCGCATTCATGGCTCGAGCCTCTTCGATCACAGCCCCCCAATCGCCGATTTCGACGCGGCGTTCGTTAGCGTACATGAAGTCGATTTCGCGGCGGTTTTCGGAGAGTGGACAGTAGTCGCACATCCAGTGGCAGTGGCCGGTGATGAACAGCACCAACTTGCTCCCCATCTGGCATTGGATACAGCCCTCGGTATCGCTCGCATCCGCCGCCTCGGGCAACTCAGGAATGTTCGGCAAACGCAGTTGAAAAGTCATGCAGCCACCTCTTTTACAGTCTCTAATAACCATTGATGGAAGCCATGATCATTTGATAATTCGGGATGGAAAGTAAGAGCCAGACGATTACCAGAACGCACCCCTACAACCTCTTCACCAAGGGTGGCTACGACCTCTGACGAATCGCCCACATTTGTGAATCGCGGCGCGCGGATGAAGACGCCTGGGAAGTCGCGGGCGAGGAGGCTTGAGTCGAGCGCGCCCTGGAATGAATCGACCTGCCGGCCGAAGGCGTTTCGGTCGATTTCGGCGGCGACTAACGGCTCGCCGCCGTCACGAGGATCACACAGCAGAATTGCACCCGCGCAGGTCCCGAGGACCGGACGGGTGGCATCGGCGCGAAGCCACGAAAACACAGCGGGCAACAGACCCGATGCGGGATCGTTGCCAGTCAGCCGCATCGTGGTGGATTCACCGCCGGGGAAGACGAGTGCATCAGGTTCAGCCTGTGCAAGGTCCGAAGCCTTGCGCAACTCGTGAATTTCGATTTCGATGTCAGCATCGGCAGCCGCCGAGGTGAGCGCCGCAATGTGAACGTGGCGAGCGCCCTGCAACATGACGAGACCGATGCGAAGCACGACCTGCCGGCTGAACCATCCGGCTTCAATCCAACCCTTAATCAGTCGAAGCGATGAAAGACCCCAGCACACGTCCAAAGGTCGTGGTCAACTCATCAAGGATTCACAACTTCGGCGCCGGTCCAGCAGTTCTGCCATTATCGGTCGTCGAAGAAGTTCAAGCAGCATTACCCAACTTACACGGCAGCGGCTTCGGGCTCTGCGAGATCAGCCACCGAAGCCCGACTTTCCAAGCGGTTGTCGACAGCGCCATGGCACGCATCAGAAGGGTGCTGTCGATTCCAGAAGATTATACGATTCTATTTCTTCAAGGAGGCGCTTCACTGCAATTCTACATGAGCGCGCTAAACCTGTTAGCCCCGGGGGAGGCAGCGGATTTCCTCGTCACGGGAGGTTGGTCGCAGAAGGCCTTGAAGGAGGCAAATCGCATTGGCGAAGCAGCGGCGCAGTGGGACGATTCTGCAAATGGATTCAAGTCGGTTCCAAACGACGGTGATTACACGATTCGCGAGAACGCAGTCTACATGCATTACACGTCGAATAACACACTGATGGGGACTCAATTCCACCATCTTCCATACTCGGGCGGCAAGCCACGGGTGCTCGATGCGTCCTCGGATATCGCCGGGGTTCCGCTCGATGTCACGGCTCACGATCTGATCTACGCGGGGGCTCAGAAGAACCTCGGACCTTCGGGGGTGACGTTGGTCATTCTCTCACCTTGGGCGCTGGCTCGGGCGCAAACAAACTCTACTTCGGGCGGTCATACCGGTGCCGGAAATCCAACCATGCTCGATTATACAGTTCATGCTTCGAAGGGGTCGTTATTCAACACTCCAAACACCTTCGGGATATTCGTTCTCGACTGCGTTTTCAAATGGCTTGAGGAGAACGGCGGACTGGCTGGATCTATCGCTCGGAATCGGGCTAAGGCGGCCCTTCTGTATGGCGAGCTCGACCGGACTGATTTCTGGGTTCCACATGCTGAGGTTGGCTCTCGCTCGATGATGAACGTCACTTGGAGATGTGTTGATGAAACTCTCGAATCGGTGTTTTTAGCGGAAGCGACGGCAGCTGGTCTTGGTGGTCTGAAAGGTCATCGCTCGGTCGGTGGTATTCGGGCAAGCATGTACAATGGCTGTCCTATCGAGTCTGTCGAGGCGCTGGTTGAGTTCATGCGCGGCTTTGCGGAGCGGCATTCCTGAGAATGCGGCGCAGGTGGCCGCTTCCATGCGGATTTTCGATCGAGGAGAGATTGATAACCGCGTGGAATGGTTCGCGACGCGATGACCGAGTTGGACAGCATCGAGAGCATGTTGGATGAACAGCGTCGTTTCCCACCCCCCGAGCCAATCGCCAGCGAGGCGCACATCACCGACCTCGATGAATATCAATCGATGTGGCGGCGCAGCATCGCCGACCCCGCCGGCTTCTGGGGTGAGATCGCCGAGGAGTTCGAGTGGTATCGCAAGTGGGACGAGGTCGCCTCTTGGGATTTCGTGGATGCGCAGATCAAGTGGTTCGAGGGTGCCCAACTGAACGTCAGTGTGAACTGCCTTGACAGGCACATCGCTGCTGGTCGCGCTGGCGAACCAGCCATCTCGTTCGAGGCGGACGACGGCGAAATGAGCACCTACAGCTTCAGTGAAGTTCTGGAGCAGGTGTGTCGGCTAGGTAACCTCCTGCGCGTGAATGGCGTCACCAAGGGAGATCGTGTCACAGTCTACATGCCGATGATTCCCGAACTCGCCTTCACGCTGTTGGCCTGCGCACGCATCGGCGCCATACATTCAGTCGTGTTCGGCGGCTTCTCTGCAGACTCACTCGCCCAGCGCATCGTCGACTGCACCTCAGACGTGCTCGTCACCACAGACGCAGGCATCCGCGGCGGCAAGCTGGTCCCGCTCAAGTCGACGGGCGACGCTGCCATCGAACTCGCCGCTGAGCAGGGCGTCAACGTCCGCTGCGTGATAGTCAACCACAGAGCAGGCGATGGAATCGGCGAAGGCAGCCCGGGCTGGGTCGCGGGAAGGGATGTCGATATGGAGGAAGGAATGGCAGCCCAAGGAACCACTTGTGAGCCGGAGATCATGGAAGCTGAGGATCCACTCTTCATCCTCTACACGTCTGGCTCGACTGGCAAGCCAAAGGGGGTTCTACACACTCAGGCGGGTTACATGGTGTATGCGGCTACGACCTGCAAATACGTCTTCGACCTGAGGCCTGAGCGCGACCTGCACTTCTGCACGGCCGACATCGGATGGGTTACCGGTCACACCTACATCATCTACGGCCCGCTCGCTCTGGGGGTTCACACACTGATGTTCGAGGGAATTCCGACCTACCCTGACGCTGGGAGGTTCTGGGACATCTGCGACAAGCACCGTCCTACCACCTTCTACACCGCTCCCACCGCAATCCGGGCCCTCATGGTGCATGGTACTGAGCCGGTTCATCGCTACAAGCGGGACTCGATGAGAGTGCTCGGGACGGTCGGCGAGCCGATCAACCCGGAGGCGTGGATGTGGTATCACAAGCACGTGGGAGGCGAGACTCGCCCTATCGTCGACACTTGGTGGCAGACGGAGACGGGCGGCATAATGATCACGCCACTTCCCGGAATGACGACCACGAAGCCTGGTTCAGTGACGCGGCCGTTCTTCGGTGTGCTGCCGCGAGTGGTGAAAGCGGACGGGACCGAGTGCGAAGTGAACGAGGGAGGCTACCTGATCATCGAGCAGGCGTGGCCTGGCATGATGCGCACGCTCTACGGCGACCACGAGCGGTTTCGCGAGGTCTACTTCACCCAACAACCAGGGCGCTACTTCACCGGCGACGGGGCTCGCAAGGACGAAGACGGCTGCTTCTGGATAATGGGCCGCGTCGACGACGTGATCAACATCTCAGGACACCGTATGGGAACCGCCGAGGTCGAGTCGGCACTCGTGGCGCACAAGTCGGTGTGCGAGGCGGCGGTGGTCGGCTTCCCGCACGAGATCAAGGGACAGGGCATCTACTGCTACGTCACCCTCGAGCAGGGAATCAAGGCCTCGGATGAACTCAGACAAGAACTCAGAATGGGAGTGAGAACGATCATCGGACCAATCGCCACGCCGGACGTCATCCACTTCACACAGGTACTCCCGAAAACCAGGTCAGGCAAAATCATGCGACGCATCCTCAGGAAAATCGCTGCTGGTGACGTCAGCGACCTCGGCGATACAAGCACTTTGGCTGACCCGAGCGTTGTCACCGACCTCCTCAAGAGTCGTCCTGAGTGAAGAAATACCGAATTTTCCTAATCCGATTGATTCTAATGGACCTACTGAGCGGTGTTGATGAGTAGGTGGGCGCAATGTATGTCTCGACAAGGAACTCCGGGGGAGAGTTAGACCTCGACCTGCTCGACTCGATTCATATCAACCGCTCTGCTCTAGAGCGTCGAGCATCGACTCTGCCCAAGCGGCGTGCGGTGAAGCAGGACTGGCAGGTCGCCTGGATGCTGCAAGCGCTGCGCTGCATCGACCTGACCACGCTCGCCGGCGACGATACACGCGGACGGGTCGTTCGCCTCGCGCAGAAGGCGATCCGACCTGTCAGAGGCGACCTGTTGAGTGCACTCGACCTCGATGTCGACACGATTCACTGCGCCAGCGTCTGCGTCTACCACAACATGGTGCCTGCCGTGGCCGCCGCTCTAGAGGGCAGCCCGGTCGGAACCTGTGCCGTATCCACCGGCTTCCCGGCAGGACACATCCCCCACGAGTTCAAACTCGAGCAGATCGAGGCATCGGTGGCGGCCGGAGCCAGCGAGATCGACATCGTGGTGAGTCGAGAGAACGTGCTGCGCGGTGATTGGCAGGCACTTTACGACGAGGTGCGCGATTTCCGGGCCTCCTGCGGTGACGCCCACCTGAAGACGATTCTTGCAACCGGAGAGTTGGCCAGCCTCAAGCAGGTGGCCCAAGCGAGCCACGTGTGCATGCTCGCGGGCACGGATTTCATCAAAACGAGCACCGGCAAGGAGAGCGTGAACGCAACCCTGCCCGTTGGACTTGCGATGGTGCGCGCCATCCGAGATTACCACCAGCGCAGCGGACAGAAGGTCGGCTTCAAGCCGGCTGGGGGCATCAGCACCGCCAAAGAGGCGGTTGTCTGGCTGGCGCTGATGAAAGAGGAACTGGGTGATGAGTGGATGCAGCCCGACCTTTTCCGCATCGGTGCCTCCTCGCTGCTCGCGGACATCGAGCGGCAACTCGAATTCCATCTCTCAGGCCACTATTCAGCGGCCAACAGACATCCGATGGCATGAGGTGAACGAATGAGCGTCAAGGAGATCCTCGATTCCCTCGAATGGGGTCCTGCACCCGAATCGGACGCCTTCGCCCGTGAATGGCTGGACGAGCACGGCCCCGATTTCGGCATGTACATCGACGGCGGCTGGAGGCACGCCGCCAGCGGCGAGAAATTCGAGACGCGCAACCCGGCTGACAACCAACTGCTCGGCACCATCTCACAGGCCGGCGAAGAAGAGGTGAATGCGGCAGTGGCAGCAGCCCGAGCCGCACTGCCCGAGTGGTCCTCAACACCAGGACACGTGCGCGCCCGCTATCTCTACGCCATCGCCAGACAGGTGCAGAAGCACCACCGACTCCTCGCCGTGCTGGAGACTCTCGACAACGGCAAGCCGATCCGTGAGACCCGCGATGTGGACATCCCGCTGGTCGCCCGCCACTTCTACCACCACGCCGGCTGGGCACAGCTGTTCGATGAGACCTTCCCCGGCTACGGCCCGGTCGGAGTCTGTGGTCAGGTGATTCCGTGGAACTTCCCGCTGCTGATGCTCGCATGGAAGATCGCTCCCGCCATCGCCGCCGGAAACACCGTCGTGCTCAAACCGGCCGAGTTCACCTCAATCTCCGCACTCGCCTTCGCCGCCATCTGCGAATCAGTGGGACTTCCTCCTGGTGTCGTTAACATCGTCACCGGCGACGGACGCACAGGCGCGCTTATCACAGAACATGAGGACATCGACAAGGTCGCTTTCACCGGCTCGACAGAAGTCGGCCGCATAATACGCAAGGCAACCGCGGGCAGCGGCAAGGCACTGACCCTCGAACTCGGAGGCAAGAGCCCGTTCATCGTCTTCGAGGACGCCGACATAGACTCGGCAGTCGAAGGGCTCGTGAACGCCATCTGGTTCAATCAGGGTCAGGTCTGCTGTGCCGGCTCGAGGTTGTTGGTGCAGGAGTCTGTAGCGGAGGAGTTCCATGAGAAACTGCGTGCACGCATGGGGAAGCTTCGGGTGGGCAACCCGATGGACAAGGCAGTCGACATGGGTGCGATAGTGGATGAAGTCCAACTCAACACCATCTCTGAACTCTGCCAGCTCGGCTGCGACGAAGGGGCCACGATGTGGCAACCGGACACCGAACTCCCCAAGGGAGGCTGGTTCTTCCCACCCACACTGTTCACAGACGTCTCACCCGCTTCCACTATCGTCCAAGAGGAGATCTTCGGCCCGGTGCTGGTCTCGCTCACCTTCCGCTCCCACGAAGAGGCGATCGCGCTCGCGAACAACACGCGCTATGGACTGGCCGGCAGCGTCTGGAGTCAGGACCTCGACACGGCGCTCGAGGTTGCACGGGCAATCCGCGCTGGCACTATCTGGGTGAACTGCACCAATCAATTCGACGCCAACTCCGGCTTCGGTGGCTATCGTGAGTCAGGCTTCGGTCGCGAGGGCGGACGCGAGGGGATGCACGCCTACATACGACCCACAGATGCTCACGAGTCTCCCGCAGCTGTCGCTACCGCTGGGATAGACGCTCCCGCGCCAGCAGGCGGTGACGGCTCAGGAGATATCGACCGGACAGCCAAGATGTACATCGGTGGCAAGCAGAAGCGGCCGGATGGTGGCTACTCACTCGATGTGCCGGGTGGACAGGTCGGCCGAGGTAATCGCAAGGACATCCGAGACGCGGTGGCGGCAGCCATCAAGGCGTCCGCCTGGGCAGAAATGAGTGCCCATTCACGCGCACAGGTGCTCTACTACATCGCCGAGAACCTCGAACAGCGCACCGAGGAATTCGCGAGCATAATCTCAGCGAGCACCGGCTGCTCCGATGATGATGCGGCTACCGAAGTTGCCGACTCCGTCGCCGAGTGGTTCCGCTGGGCGGCGTGGGCGGACAAGTTCGACGGACGTGTGCACGAGACTACCATGCACGGACTGGTTCTGGCACTCAACGAGGCGATTGGTGTCGTCGGAGTGATCTGCCCCGATTCACGACCACTGCATGGATTCACCCGACTGGTGGCACCACTGCTCGCCATGGGCAACACCGTGGTGGCGATTCCCTCAGAAGCACACCCGCTGGCGGCCGCTGGCATCTACCAAGTGCTGGAGACCTCTGACCTTCCCGGCGGCGTACTGAACTTCGTCACCGGGTTGCGCCAAGAGATTGTCGGTACCCTTGCGGAACACGACGGTGTCGACGCCATCTGGTCCGCTGCGGGCGACATCGCCGAGGTGGAGGTGGCCAGTGCTGGAAACATGAAGAGAGTCTGGAACGCGGACACAAGCGCGGCCGACGAGGAATTGCTCAGAGCGGCGATTCAGGTGAAGAACATCTGGCTGCCACACGGCGTCTGATGCCTCAGACCGCACCCCGCTTCCTGTAAGAATCAGGCATCTTCGTCTGGGATTTCGTAATCCTTGACGCGGTGAACTTTCAACATGTGCGCTGCGGCATTTCGAGGCTTCAAGCGCGCTTTACAATGTGGACAATCGATGAAATCGCCGCTGCTCGAGCGCGACTTTGTTGCGGGTGATTCGGCGCTCGACTTCGAGCCTCGCATCTTGACGACGAGGCCCGCAATACTGCCGACGATCAGTGCGACGAGAAGGAACGAGGCGGTGAGGGTGTGCAAGAAGCCAGGGTCGCTGTCCAATTGCAGGTCGTCAGTGACGTATCGGTCCTCCTCCAACGGTTGTCCATCCTCGCCTTGCAGGTCGATGATGTGCTCAAATTTTTGTCCGTCGACATCGAGTACAATCTTCATTCCGTGGTCGCCGACGTGGATATGCAGAATCAACTCGTAATTGCCTGAGAATCCAGTGCTGTCGGAACGTCCTATGTTATTTTCACAAAGTGAAGAATCGGTCGCATCTTCTGAACAATCTATCTCGACAGTCATCCAGCGCATGACCCCACCATCGGGCGAGAGAACCTGGCCTTCGATGACGTAGCGGTGGTCCCACTCATGCTCGGCTTGGGCCGGCATGACGCCAGACAGTAGAATTGCAGCCAGAACCAGAACGAGGATGTTGCTTCTCATCATTGGATGGGTCGAATGAAGTCCTGTTAATGATTTCGCGGAATCGGTGTCCGATAGATTCTCAGCGAGCGGCTGTTCAAAGGCGCGAGCAATCTCTGATTGCAACAAGCGCCTGCGAAGCCAGTTCAGATATCTCGAGCCCACCTTCCATCGATTCAAAGCTGGTGGGCTCGGCAGGAATTGAACCTGCGATCTTCGCCATGTGAAGGCGACGTCATAACCCCTAGACCACGAGCCCAGCAAGGGCTCGACGGGTGTTGGCGACTTAATCGTGATGACACTTCACATCCACTTTTCGGCCCACTCCTGTCCCCGCCGCAATCAAATGTGTCGGGCAGGTCGGAGGTTCGATGGTAGCGGGTCTTGACTTCGATGTCCTGCGGCAACGGGATACCTGGAAGGCCTTCGGAATCGGCGTCGTTCTGTTCTGCCTCATCGGCTATTCCTCGCTCTCCCTCTACGGCCTCACCTCCTCCACCTACGGCACCACAGAAGAGGTCGGCGAGGCGCCTGATTTCCTTGTGGCTTCGATGAATCGGAGTGGCATCGAGGACGCTTTCGCAGACGAGAATGGGATGATTCAGCTGTCGAGTCTGCGCGGAAGCGTCGTCGTCTTGGATTTCATGGCGGTCGATTGCTCTAATTGCCACTTTGTTCAGGCGCACATCGACCAGAATCTGGCGGAGTGGGGGGCTCTGCAGGGTGAGTATCCGATTGTGGCGATCTCGTTGGGGTCGTGGTACGGCTACGAATCGTTCGAGCGAATCAATTCGAGCTTCGGCGATTCGGCCTCAGACCGTCACATGCCCTGGCCGGTCGTCAATGGTGGCACGGATGTCATTCTGCTGGAGAATGGGACTCGTGGAGATCTGGTCGAATACTACTCCGCGCAAGCCTTGCCGCTTGCGCTGGTCATCGACCACGAAGGCTTCGTGGTCGCCAAAGAGAACACTGGGACGCCGCTCGATGGCTGGGACTCTTTCGATTCTGCCATAGAAGCGGCGAATGCTGGCGAGGCTGAGTCGCTTCGAATCGGCATCGCCAAGTCTGATAGATCGATTCAAGGTGTTTTCATCATCGGACTGTTTCTGGGCATTCTCGTCTATTTCTCGCCCTGCGCCTTCCCTGTTCTACCGTCGTACATCACCTACTACCTCAGCCTCGGGATGCGCGAGGACGAATTGCGGGAGTCTGGAAAGTTGAGTGGGCGACTGCCCGGTCCTTTCGAGGTCGGTGGCTTCGCAGCATTGGGGCAATTGACCTTCTTCGGCGTCGTCGGCATCATCATCTTCGGCTTGTCCGAAGTGATCAATCTAAGCGGTGTTCTGCACACGGTCGCCATCGCCATCGCTTACCTGCTCGTCGTTCTAGGCGCTCTGATGCTGCTCGGCTGGACCAGCCATCTGCTCGCTTTCGTCCAGCGCTGGCTGGACACGTATCAAACTCATGAGACCGACGAGGTCTTCACGCCTCGTCGCAATATGTATCTCTGGGGTATTGGATATTCGGCGGCTTCGGTCGATTGCACCGCCGCCGCCGTCTTCCCATTCGTCGCTTGGCTGACAGTCGTCGGACAAGGTGCATTCATTTCGGGTCTGGGCGGCCTCATCCTCTCGGTCACCACATTGATGATTCTGGTCACAGTGATGGTCGGGATGGGCCGTCAAGCGATGGTTGGATTCCTGCGCCGCTCGACTGGAATCGTCAAAGCGACCGGCGCTTGGATGATGATGTTCGCAGGCTTCGGCCTGCTCGCCTACCTGACGCAAACTGAAGCGATAACCGCGTTAATCGGTTGAATTCAATCGTTTGAATCGCCATTCCGGCGAATGAATCTTCGACGAAGTTCACTCGACTTTCTTGACGTTGACCGCGTTAGGGCCCTTCGGACCCTCGCCGACCTCGAACTCGACAGCGTCGCCATCGCGAATCTGTCCTTCGACCTCTGACTTGTGAACGAACAAGTCGTCTCCGTCCTCTTGCTCAATAAATCCGAATCCTTTCGTGAAGTTAAACCACTTGACTGTTCCCTGTGCCATCAAGTCGAGGCGGCCCGCGTCTACTACTTCATGTTGCGTGTGGCATGATGCCTCGAAATATCACTTCTGAAGCGTTGTGATGAGCGTGGATATTCGGCAGAATAACTCCAATCAGTAACACTCTGACCTTGTCAGGATTTCCCATACAACAGCCTTGCAATACAACGAATCACCGATTTCCCAGAGTAGACGAAATATTTCAAGAACCAAATACCCCACGCCGGTCACGAGGCACGAATGGAACCCTCCGTCATGCTGGTTCTCGCCGTCGCTGGCCTGATTGCGGCCTACATGGCTTGGAACATCGGCGCGAACGATGTCGCCAATGCGATGGGGACGAGTGTCGGGAGCGGCGCTCTGACTCTGCGACACGCGATTATCGTCGCTGCCGTCTTCGAATTCCTGGGCGCGGTCTTCTTCGGCAGCCACGTCACCGACACGATTCGCAAGGGTGTGCTCGATTTCGGCAGCGAAGACCTCTCCTACGAACTCAGCCAACAGCTGATGTACGGCTTCATGGCAGCCCTCCTTGCGGCTGCAATCTGGCTGACGATCGCGACGAAATATGGCCTGCCGGTCTCAACGACACACAGCATCGTCGGCGGTGTTATCGGCATGGGACTCTATATCCAGCCATCCTCGGTCAACTGGAACAAGGTCCTTGAGATCGTCCTCAGTTGGATTGCCTCCCCGCTGCTCGGCGGACTCCTCGCATTCACCTCATTCATCATCATCAAGCGGGTCATCATGAACCACCCCGACCCACTCCAGAAAACCAGAGAAGTCGCACCGATAATGGCGCTTCCAACCTTCTTCGTTCTCGGCCTCGCACTGCAATTCAAGGCTCTCAAAGGCTTCTACTCGAACCTTGATTCGGCTGGAATCATCGACCAGTCGGAATGGTTGCCAGCGAAGGCTGGGACGACTTTCAACCCGCTGGCCGAGGGCGCCTGGATTCCCATGAACGCACTGCTGGCCGCCCTCGCGATAGGCATTCTGGCAAGTCTGATCCTGTGGCTTGTTCTGCGCAAGTACGAGTTCGAGGAGGAGGGTTATGCAGGTGTCGAGCGTGTATTCGTCTGGCTTCAGATCATCACCGCTTGTTACGTCGCCTTCGCGCACGGAGCGAACGACGTTGCGAATGCGATTGGACCGATGGCTGCGATCTACGACATCGGCACTTCAGCGGCTGGTGTTGCTTACTCCTTTCAGGATCAGGTCGAAGTGCCGATCGGTCTGCTGCTTCTAGGTGGGGCTGGCATCACGATTGGAGTTGCAACCTGGGGCTACAAAGTGATGGATACGATTGGCAAGAAGATCACTCACATCACGCCTTCGCGTGGCTTCGCTGCTGAGTTCGGCGCGGCGACGACGGTGCTGATTTTCTCGATGCCTTTCCTCGCCGTGCCGATTTCGACGACGCACACATTGGTCGGCGCGGTCGTCGGTGTTGGGCTGGCGGGTGGAGCTGCGGCTGTCGATTTCAGGGTTTTCGGGAAGATCGCTGCGAGTTGGGTTGCGAGCCTGCCAGTCGCTGGATTCGGCTCGATAATGTTCTTGATTCTCTTCAACGGAAGTCCGACGAATATCGTCATCGTAACAACGCTTTCGATAGCGATCACATTGTTCGCAGTGATGAGGCCTGAAATCGGCCTGCCCCCACTTCGACCATTCATGATCTCTGATACGCCAGGGCGCATTCAGGACAGTCCCGATGGAGAGACGAGCACGACGCCATTCGAGTTGTTCCACGACCACGCTGTGATGGTTGAGAAGACAGTCGAAGCGATGCTCGAGGCCGTCGCCGAGGCAGTCGCGGGAAGAGACCCTACTGAGAAGATCCGTCTCACAAGCGAGACTGAATTGCAGGCTGACAGGCTCAAGAACAAGGTCCGTAAAGAAATCGGAACCAGTGTTCGCGTCGCCATCGGACGTGACACATTCCTGCATATGGTGACGCTCCAAGACCGGATTGCGGACTATGCTCAGAACGTCGCTGAACAACTCTCCTTCCGCCCACTCTACCGGAATGAGGAAGCGCGGGCGAAACTCAAGGCGATGGCGCAGGCGGTCACAGAGACCGTGAAGTGCTACGAAGACACGGTTGAGCAACTGGAGAATCTCAGTCTTTCCGGCTTCACTCGCAAAGAGAAGAAGATCCTCGGTGAATTGATTGACAAGGTGAATTATCTCGAGCACGAAGCCGATGAGAGGGAACGAGATGCTGCGGCATTCGTCTTCAGTCACGGCGATGATGATGCTCTGGCAGCGATGCACATGTACCGCGTTCTGCAGAGATTGGACGATGTTGCGAACGCCTGCGAGGAAGCGGCCAACGCATTCATTCCAATCGTCTACTCCTGAACCCTATACTGGGCTACTCAGGGTCGCCCAATCGGGCAAGATGGCTGAGTGGTCCGCACCCGATCAATGGTTTGGAAATGGGTGGATTTCAGCATCCGGCAGGGCTCGGATGCTGTCTAACACCGGCAGTGCGATTCGCCAACCGATGAAGCCGACGAGCAATCCCGTTCCGAGATCCCAGATGTAGTGCTGCTTGGTCGTCAGGATGCTGATGCAGAGGAGGATGAATTCGACCCACAGGACGAGAAGGAACAGGCGAGAGCCGGTGGAGTCGCCATGGCCGGCCTTGACCCAGCGGGTGATCGCGTGGGCGAGGAAGTACGAGTGCGCGATGTGCAGGCTTGGCCAGGCGTTCCATGGTTGGTCCATCTTGTGAACCATTTCGAAAAGTGAAGCCTGCCAACCTGAAAGTGAATCCCAGTCGATGTCCTTCCGCATATCGATCTCGGCGGGGAATGCGAGGAAGAAGAGCGAGCAGAATATGGTCGCGAGCGAGAGCATCTGGACCCCCGCGATGAGTTCGAGTCGATGCCGGTCGTCGCGGGGATTGCTGATCAGAGTCGCGGGGTAGAACAGGTAGAGAGCCATGTAAGGAGCAATCATCCAGCCGATGACGGGAATCTGACGGTCGAGCGTGATTTCCGGATCCCAGAATGTGACTCCGTTGGCTGCGGCGATGATATTCGAGCCGAAATATGGGATGGCGATCACCAATAATCCGAATATCAGAACCTCGATTCGAAAGAGATGACCCCCGAGGAGATTCCTGCGCTTCCACGTGCCCCCCCAGATTCCTGGCCAAGGAGAGAGAAGTTTGTCGCGCAGCGTCGTCAACCGCTCCGTTTGCATGGGCGCGCGAGTCGCGGGTTCGTCCTTGAATGAAGCGGAGGGGGAGGGGGCGAAAATTGTCTGAATGTGGAGAATCTGAAAGTGTCAGCCGAGTCGATGGCTACATGCTTCGCAGATGCGCCATTCAATCTCGACATCCTCACCACAATTCGGGCAGAGCCCGGGAATGACGATGATCGAATCCTCAGCACAGGCTGCAAGCGAGTCGTCTTCGCTGCTTTCGGTCATCGCTCAGGACCTATCCGGCACGGCGAGAGAACCCACCACAGTCACGAGGGCCGAGCCAATCAGTGCTGCGAGGAAGACATCGAGGTTTGCCAGTCCCCAATCGTTCGTGGGCGAGAAGATGTAGCCGATTCCGGTTGAGATGTCCGCCGTGTATGCGCCGTAGATGATAACTGAAAGCAGACCTGAAACCGCTCCAAAAAGCGCTGCAGATGGCGAAACCTTGTCCCACAGGGAGAGCAGAACAGGAGCGACGGTCGCCGTTGCGAGAAGGTCGGCGAAGAGGAATATCTCGAAGACGCTGAGCGCGTCCATGGTCGAAGCGTAATAGATCGCAATCGGCATCATCGCGATGGTCGCGATACGCGCGAGGCGCAAGTCCATGCGACCGTCGGATAGGTCACGAGTGAGCGAGGCGACAATCGCGTTCTGCAGTGTGTCGGCGCTCGAGCAGACGAGCGCCACTGCGAGAACGATGAAGGCGGCGATGAAGAGAGTCCCAGCCTCATCGATGAGATAGAAGAATGCCGCCGAAGGGTCGTCGACCGCACCTTGGCCTGCCACAACTGTACCCAATACCCCCATCACGAAAACCAGCGGAAGAACCAGAGCTGCAGCGAACCAAGCACCATGCTTGAGCGCCTCATCGGATTCGGAAGCCCAAGCGCGTTGCCAATTGCCTTGAGAGAACATCTCAGCGGCCGTGATCGCAACCACGAGCGCTAATCCCGACTCGAAGGAATCCATGTATGACATCGAGCCGATGCTCCACTCGTCAGTCGGATTGTACGCCTTCGCATCGGCGAGCAGTCCACCGATATCGCCGCCAAAGAGTAATAGCAGCAAGGCGACGACAAGGAACAAGACGATCAACGCTTGAATGCGGTCGGTAGCCAGTGAAGCAGGAAGTCCACCATAGGCGGTGTAGGCAGCCGTAACAATCGCAACAGCGACCATTGGAATCAGTGGTTCTAGCCCCGCAAGAATCTCCATCCCCTTGCCGATCGCGGTGAATTCCGCGAACAGGAAAGTGAACATGTAGAGCACCGAAATCAGGCCGACATAGACCTGCATAGGTCGGCCGAGTCGCATGCGAACATAGTCCGCAAGAGTAACTCCCTCTGGAAGTCGCTCGCGGATCATTGGACCCACATAGGCGAGCAGAAGGAAAGGCGTAGCAGCCGATACCGCATAACCGGTAACGTCCCAGAAACCCCCGTAATAGCCCACCTCGGAAGGGCCGAAAAGCACCCAGATTCCCATGCCAGATGCGAACAGACTGAGACCGATTCGCAGCCTGTCCTGAGAACCTCGAGCGGACAGAAATTCATCGCTGTCGAGTTCTTTTACATTCGTTGCTTGAAATCCGACATAGCCGAAGAAACCAAGCGTTGCAAGCATCAATAAATATGCAATATTTGTTTCCATTTTTCTTCCTCCGCTGGCATTACCCAGATCAGGTCGATGGGTCGTCACTCGAAAGTGACCTCTCAGCAAGATGCACCCCAGTAGATTCCTCGTGGAGAACTGAATTATTCAACATTCCTCAAATCAATTTTGATCGGATTGCATGAACGAGTAAGTCCAGTCTTGTGGGGTGTCGAGAGTTCTCTTGACCGAGCGCGGGCTGATCCAGCGCAGCAGATTCAGAGGCCCGCCAGCCTTGTCATTGGTGCCAGATGCACGTGCTCCTCCGAATGGTTGTTGGGCGACTACTGCACCGGTCGGTTTGTCGTTGATGTAGAAATTTCCAGCGGTGAATCGCAAAGCGTCGAAGGCCTTCTGGATGTTGTCTTCGTTGCTTGAGAAAATGCTTCCAGTCAATGCGTAAGGTGAAGCCTCGTCACACATTGTCAGCACCTCATCGAAGTCCTCGTCCTCGTAGACATAGACGGTTAGAACCGGTCCGAAGATTTCCTCAACCATCGATTCAGAATTTGCATTGGTAGTGACGATGATAGTCGGCTCGATGAAGTAACCGACCGAATCATCGCAGCCGCCGCCGACGATGATTTTGCAACAATCTCTCTGGCCAGCGCGCTCGATATATCCACTGATTTTATCGAATGCGCGCTGATCGATGACAGCGGTCATGAAATTGGTGAAATCGCGGGCATCACCCATCTTGATCTTCTCGATTTCAGCGACCAAGTCGTCTGAAATCGCATCCCAAACGGACTTTGGAACATAGGCGCGGCTGGAAGCCGAACACTTCTGTCCTTGATACTCGAAAGAGCCGCGCAGTAATGCAACCAACAAGCCTTGCCGGTCGCAATCAGGATGAGCGAAAACGAAGTCTTTTCCACCGGTTTCGCCAACGATTCGAGGATAGGAATTGAGGTTAGGCAATGCCAGGCCAATCTCCTGCCACAAGCCCTGGAATACGCGCGTTGAACCGGTGAAGTGCAGGCCTGCGAAGTCAGGGTTATCCAAACAAACCTCGGTGATTTCTGCACCTGAACCCGGCACGAAATTGATGACTCCTGCCGGCAAACCAGCCTCCATCATCAATTGCATCAAGATGTAATTCGAAAGACACGAATTGCGGCTTGGCTTCCAAATTCCAGTGCATCCGACAAGCGCCGGAGCACTCGGTAGATTCGCCGCAATACTTGAGAAATTGAATGGGGTGATCGATAGTACGAAGCCCTCCAACGGACGAACCTCAGTCGAATTCTCAACCCCTTCCGGAGACACCAACGGCTGAAGATAATCGTGGAAGCCGCGCGCGTAGTGGCAATTGAAGCGCCAGAAATCAATCAATTCGCAAGCCGCATCAATCTCAGCCTGAAAACAGGTTTTAGATTGATTCAACATCGTCGAAGCATTGACGCGCATGCGCCAATCACCCGCCAACAGATCAGCACAGCGCTCGAAGATCTCACATCGACCCTCGAGCCCGAGCTCGATCCAAGCCTGCTGAGCATCGACTGCAGCAACGCAGGCCGCCTCCATCTCTTCCCTTCCAGCGAGATGCACATTGGCCAGAACGTGACCATGTTTGTGTGGAATCACCTGTGTCATCGTCGTCCCAGTGAAGACCTCTTTTCCGTTGATGATACAAGGAATCTCAACGACCTCGCCCATCTGTCGGTCCAACTCCGCGTACAGCGTAGCCCGCTCGGCACTCCCAGGTGCGTACCCCAGAATCGGCTCGTTCGCGGGGTGGTTCATGTTGAGTGGCTTTGCCACTCCCTCTTTCATCATTCTTATTCTAACCACAGAGCCACCGAACTCGCGCTGTGCGCCAGAACGTCCCCTACACTGAGACAAGGCCCCCGGCTGAAATCGTAGAAGAGTAGTAGCGGAGCGAGCGCATGGAACCGTTATCGCGGCATCGGCGGCGATGTTGACCACCAAGGCAAGACCAAGAAGGTATTATCAATCGTATTCGAACGATTTGAACGAGTGGTGAAATCAATTTCAGGACCACTCGTTCAAGTCGTCCTTCTTTTCTTTCTTCCATTCTCTGTAATGCACTTTGCAGATTGATACTCGGCGCGCTGAACCATCGAGGCCATCCTCACCCCAGATATCGGCCGCGCGGTCGAACGCCAGCCGCCGTCCACCGACCTTCTTGTCAGCGAAATTCTCGCAACCAGCCACTTGACAGCGAACCTGGCCCTCGAATTCATCCTTCGAATCCTTGCCCGTTCTGCCCGCGGCCGTATCAGCAGCCGAGCGCTTCTTGCGTGCTTTGGACTTGAATCCCATGTTTATTCCTCAGGCCGGCCCGCTTAGAATGTTGCCTCGTCCCACTCGACATCGAAGGGGCCGTCAACCGCTGCGATGGACGCCCTCCTGTCGGGCCCGACGCCCACACTGACTACCGGTATGCCAGAGAGTTGCTCGATGCGCGAGACGATGTTTCTGACCGGCTCGGGCATCGCGTCGTAGCCTATTCCTTGCGCTCTCGAGTGCTCTGCCATCTCTATCCAGTCTTCGTCTGAGAGTTCTGGGAAGCCCTCATGGGTTTCGTAGACCGGGACGCATCGATCGACTTCTTCGGCTGTTGTCGGCAGGTAACTGATTGGGCGGCCGTCCAATTCGTAGCCGATGCAGAACTTGATCTCGTCAAGGCCGCCGAGCACGTCGAGTTTAGTGACGACAAGGCCGGTGTAGCCCGAAATTCGGTGCGCTTCCTTGAGGGCTACGATGTCGAGCCAGCCGGTTCTTCGAGGCCGGCCCGTGGTTGTACCGAACTCGTGACCGATCTGGGCCATGTGTTGTCCTGGACCACTGTCGAGCGAGAGTTCGCTTGGGAATGGACCATTGCCGACGCGCGTACAATATGCCTTGGTGATGCCGAAGCATTCAGTCACATGGCCTGGGTGAATCCCTGCACCGTGAGTCGCATTTGCACGCCCGACCACGCTCGAAGTGACGAACGGATAAGTCCCTTGATCAATGTCGAGCAAGGCGCCTTGCGCACCCTCGAGCAAGACATTCTCACCGTTGCGAAGCGCAATGTCAACCATCAGACCAGTCGGGCGAATCGCAGCCCCGAAGCGCTCCAGAATCCACTGCAAATCAGCCTTCAATTCATCCGCGGAAATCTGCTGCTTCACCTTCACGGTATTCAATTGGTGATTCATCCGTGAAATCGTCGCCAGAATCCGCTTCTCCTCCGCCAACACCTGCGGAATATCGGCAAATCGAATCCCGACCCGTTCGGTCCTGTCCCGATAAGCGGGGCCGATCCCGCGACCAGTCGTCCCGACGACCTTGTCCGCGGAATCGTACAACCTGTGGAAAGGCAGGATGATCGAGGCGCGCTCGCTGATGAACAGCCGCGCCCCCTCGGGCCGCTCACCCGTGAGTGCGAACCAGCGCTCCAACTCCTCCTCAAGCACCCACGGATCGACGACCATGCCATCGCCGAGAACCAGATTGCAGTGGCGAGAAGTGATGCCCGACGGTATTTGGTGGAGTTTCAGGGTGGTGTCGCCGATGACGATTGTGTGACCCGCATTACTGCCGCCTTGGAAGCGGACTGCCCACGACGAATGTGGTGCAAGCTGGTCAATTGCTTTCCCCTTCCCCTCGTCTCCCCATTGGGCTCCGAGCACGACGGTCGCTGGCACCGTATCCACGGGCTGTGTGAATGGTGTATCAACGCATTGGTTCGCCTCTGGTGGTCTTTTGTGTGTCTGTGTGTTGGCTTTCAGTCGGCGCTTCGCGCTGGGAAAACTCGCGTTTTTCACTGGGAATGGATTATGAAGGGGAGGCAGGTCGGCGGGCTTGCATGGCAAGTAGATTCCCTGAGGCCGAGGCTCGCCTCCTGAAGAAGTGGATCTGCATGAAGTGCAGTGCTACGCACCGTGGCCGCAGGCCGCGTGGTTGCCGCAAGTGCAGCTACATCGGCCTTCGCTTGAAGGCCACCGAGCGTCGCAAGGTTTGAGCCCACTGAAAGCGCCTTGGCGCGCCTCAATAGTTTTCAGCAGACTGCGTGAGGCTTGTGCGTGCTGGCTTCCGCGATCGAAGGCTTCGCTCTAAGTATAGGGCTCATACTTGCTCTCGGCCCACAGAACGTGTTCGTCCTCAGGCAGGGCCTGCTGCAATCGCATGTCTTCGCCGTCTGCTTGGTCTGCTCCCTTGCCGATGCCAGTTTGATAGCAATTGGAGTGCTCGGAATGGGCTCGGTTCTATCAGGCATCGAGGGAGCAGAATTCTGGATAGCCGGCGCTGCTGCCGTGTTCCTGACTGGATATGGTCTGCTGCGCATCCGCTCGGCAATGAACCCAGTGGGAATGTCCACGGAGGGAGAGGGGGAGAGCGAAATGGTTCCGACCATCGGAGCGGCTCTCGCATTCACATTCCTCAACCCGCACGTCTACGTGGATACGTTGCTGCTAATCGGAGGGGCTTCCAGCAGGTTCCTCGGCAATGAGCGACTGGCATTCGGGATAGGCGCTGCGACCGCTTCGTTCGTGTTCTTCTTCTCTCTCGGTTACGGCGCTAAGAGGTTCTCCGGGGTTCTAAACAAGCCGGAGTCGTGGCGAACCATAGACCTCGGAATTGCCTGCATTATGTTCGTGATTGCCGCAGCGATTCTGCTGCCGCACCTATGAGACTAGATGTTTGAGCGCCTCGAGCAGAGACTGCACATCTTCCTCAGAGTTGTCGATGTGAGGAGAAACCCTGAGCAGTCCGGCCCGACTTGTTACCAAGATGGAGTATTCGTCCTGAAGCCTGCGGGCTATCTCCTCGCTGCTGACCCCATCTGGGAGTTTCAAACTGACAATGGCGCTGCGTTCTGAATCCGAGAGCGGTGAGGCGACCTCAATGCCGAGGCGCCGTGCACCATCGATGACCGAGTCGCTAAGTGTTAGGTCGTGCCTCCAGACCTCTTCAATCCCTATCTCGTTGATCTCCTCAACTGCAGCGGCCAGCCCGAGCGCTGCACCGAAGTGGATTGTGGTGTACTCGAATCGGCTGGCATCATCAGGCAATTCCATGCGATCGGCCCTGAGATCCCAAATGTCAACGTGGCTTCGGAATCCCAGCAGGCCGGGATTCAGGTCACCCCTGATTTCTGGTGAGATGTAAGCAACTGCGGCACCATAGGTGCCACGTAGCCATTTGTACCCTGAGGACACGATGGCATCGGCCCCCGATGAGACGGCATCGATTGGCACCATTCCCATTGACTGGCTCGCGTCAACTACCAACAGCGCCCCGACCGAATGCGCCGCATCTGCGAACCTCCTGAGATCGTATCGCTGACCAGTGGAGTACTCGACGTGGGACAGGGTGACCACAGAGGTGGCTTCGTCTATCAAATCTAGGATGTCATCTGGATTAGTGTAGAGTTCCTCGTCGTGATTTGCGAGCCTTATCTTCGCCCCGTTTGCCTCAGCCACCCTGCTCCAAGGGTAAACCGTGGACGGAAACGCGGTTCTGGTGGATACGATGTTGCTGCCCCCAGAGGGAGAAACTGCCCATGCCAGAGAGCATAGCAGTTCGGTCGCGCTCGAGCCAACGCAAACGTCTGCGACCTCACAGGAAAGTAATCTTGCGGCAGCTCTGCGAAGAGGCATCATTGCGTTCTTTTCCGCCTCTCCATCGAATTCTGCCGCACCGCCGCGCGCAAGAGCATCAGACCATTCCATGGAGGCCTTGTGTGCCGCAGGTGAGGTAGTCGCCACATTGGCGTAGGAGAGATTTGTCCAACTCTTCATGCGAGTCCTCGGAAGACAGCCACTGGAGTTGCGCACTTCAATACTCAGGAGCGTCTGATTTCGTTCAGAAGGGTCTCGAGAACATTCTGTATCTGGAGACACAGGGGGCCGAGCGGGAATTGTTTGCAATCTCAGCAGCGCTCGCTGTCTTCAATCGATTATGTGTGCTGAAAAGCGCGCGTGAGCGCACTATGTCCGCTTTGCCGCTGTGATCAACCGTGCTTGATCTCGCTGAGTAATGCCTCAAGCGCTGTCTGAATCTGCAAACACAACGGACCGTAATGGATCGGCAAGTTCGCGTCGTTGAAAATCTCGTCGAGAGACGACGCTGTCATGCCGAGACGAATGTCCATTTCCTTGTCTTTGTTGAGCAGCCATTTCTGTACTGCATCGCGAGCGGAATTGCGGATGTTGCGCGGCACTTGGCTGTCTTCAAGCTGACCGATGACCTGCGCGATTTGGTTTATTCGAGTCTCGAAGTCCGACATGCGACACCACCAACGGCCGGTCGACCTGCGGTCCCTCCTTAAGCGCATCCCTGAGACTCTCGCAGAAGCCGTTCCGGACCCCGGTTCTGACCGTTCACGAATCTGCTTGCCACGCCAACCATGGCATGTCCGTATTGGCCACTCCTGTACCGATTCCAGAGCCGCAAAGTGCGATCAGACCGACTTGGTGGTGGGGCGCGATGTGCTCGTCGATGCCCCCCTGCATCGCGGCTTCGAGCGAATCGACAGATTGGTCGCGAGAAGCGGAGATTCGCTCGTGAACTCGTTTGGAAAGTAGTGCGATTGTAATTGCTTCACCGATGCCCGTCGCTGCTACTGCGATGGCGCCGTTCACCCAATATCCGCTACCAGGAAGTGGGACGTCGCCGACTCGGCCGGCTGGTCGATGACTGCAGCCGCCGGTGCTCGTTGCCGCTGCGATGTTGCCTTGCGAGTCGCGGGCGATGACGCCTACCGTGTCGCCGGTGATTTCAGCTGGTTTCGGGCCAACATCGCCAACGTCGCCGATTTCGTCCTTCGGTGGCCTGCCGATGACATTGGCCTTCAGGTGCCCTCGTGAGTCAGCCCACTTGCGCGCGCCCGGACCTGCCAAACCGTTGATCTCCTCGTCGAGCAGGTCGACGCAGATCCGGATCGGATTCGGCGTGTCCTCCATCGCGATGACGAATCCGAGGCGCCCATCGGCGGTCTGCAGCGAGGCGTCGGTCAGGACCGAGCCATCGATTCGCGTGACACTGCCAGTTCCGGCGTTGAAGACTGGATCGTCCTCGAGCAGGACACAGGCTTCGACGGCCGCTTCGATCGCACTTCCACCTGCTTCGAGGATGGCTCGGCCGACTTCTATCGCCGGCTCGAGATTGGCTCGGCGCTCGGGCCCGGCTCCGGCTCCGCCGTGTGCTACAATCGCTGGTCTTGCCATCCGAACTCCCCTACCCTTGGGGTACGGGCGGGGATTTAGTGATGAGGGCGCCGCTCATGCGGCGACATCAGGCGCTGGGTTGCGAATCAGGTCCGCCCGAAAACGTGTCGATGACACTCGCGAGGCGCTCGACGATGCTGACCTTGTCCTCTGCGCCGACGAGTGCGTGTTGCAGCACCTCGTCGAGCGAATCGACTGGCAGAATCTCGACCTTCGCTTCGTATTTCTCATCGATGAGAACATCCTGTAGATTGCTGCGTGGAATGATGACCTTCTCGATTCCGGATTTGACGGCGGCTTCGATCTTCGCGGAGACGCCGCCGATGGGCAGAACCTCGCCGCGTACAGTGAGCGAGCCTGTCATGGCGAGATTCTGTTCGATTGGAATACCCTCGAAAGCGCTGATGATCGCGGTCGCCATGGTGATTGAAGCGCTGTCTCCGTCGACGTTGTGGGTGCCGGGGAACTGTACGTGGAGATCGTAGTCTTGGATGTCTTTGCCAGTGAGCTTCTTGACTACTGCGCTGATGTTGGTGACCGATTCCTGCGCCAGATCCGAAAGCCCTCCGGTTGCGATTACTTTGCCGGACCTGCCATGTGTGGGGGTTACCATCGCTTCGACCGGCAGGACGACTCCAGAGTAATCCGAGAGTCCTGTGTCCGCGCCGAGGACTGCGAGGCCGTTGACGCGGCCGATGCGCTCTCCGCGGTTGACCAACATCGAATATTCCGATTGTCGCTCGAGGTATCTGTCAGCCACTTGCTGCTCGAGCGGTTTTGCTATCATGCGCGCGCGAGTGACGTGTTCCGAGCGCGTCAGAGCTGCTTTTTCTTCGGCGGCCAGATCTCCTGCGATGCGCACGAGGCCGCCGAGTTCGCGTAGGCGCAGCGAGAGTTTTCCTCTGCGGCCGCTGCGCCGCTGCGCCTCTTTGAGGATGAGGCCAGTGGCTTCGATGTCGAAGTGTGGAATCGATTTGCCCGAATTCTTGTTCATCTCGTTGCGAACTTCCTGAGCGATGAAGCGGACGAGGCGTCTGCGATTGCGATCGGTGTCTGGCATGTCGGTGTTGACGTAGATTTCGTAGCCGTAGCCACGGATGCGGCTGCGCAGCGCTGGGTGCATGTTCTGGACGCTGTCGAGGTTTCCGGCTGCGACGAGGATGAAGTCAGTCGGCACTGGCTCGGACTTGGTCAGAGCGCCACTCGAGCGCTCTGAGCGGCCAGAGATCGACAGTGCCTTCTCCTGCATTGCGATCAGCAGAGCCTGCTGCTCCTCCATCCGCAGCATGCGGATCTCGTCGATGTAGAGAACGCCTTTGTTGGCGCGGTGCACAGCACCGGGCTCGACCCTCTCGTGGGCTGGAGTCGCTAGGTCAGCGCCCGACTGGAAAGGGTCGTGGCGTACATCGCCAAGGAGCGCTCCGGCGAGTGTTCCGGTCGCATCGATGAATGGTGCATCCTCGTTCTTCTCGTGTTTGACGAGGAGCTTAGGGATGTTGCCCTCATCACCTGCCGTAAGTCTGGTGCGGAGAAAGAAGTAGCCGAAGACGAGGAGGAAGGAGCCGAAGATGAAAGTCAGAATCTCGCCGCTAGAGATCGTCGCGAGTAGCAGCGCTGCCCCGACGATGAGGGCGATGAACAGCAGCGTGCGATTGGTGCGCTCGCGCTGCTGACGGATGTGCCCTCGACGCTCGGAGATGATGCTCGAGCCGCGACCGGCTGGAACTGTGCGAATGCGCGGCTCGTTCTCATCCTCTGAATTCCGATAGACGAGGATGTCCTCGAGTTGCTCCTTCGGGAGGAACTCGGTCATCGAGCGAGCCAGCATCGATTTGCCGGTGCCAGGCTCGCCGACCATGATGATGTGTCGACGCTGCTCGGACGCCTTACGAACAATGATCGAGGCGGCCTCCTGGCCAATCACCTGATCGACCAGTTTCTCAGGAATCGGAACCTCTTCGGTCGAGACGATGTCGAGGTCCTTCACCCAATGCTCGACCGGCGTCTTGCAGATCGGATCCTTGTCCTCGGCGACGCCAAAGGCGACTCCGTCTTCCCACGACTCGAGAGGGTCGATCGGCTCAGGCTCATCGCTCATGCTGCATCCCCTCGTGAATATGCCTGTCACTTGCACCTTCTTGAAGGTGCGTCATAGCGAGCAAGCCGATTTCAGGCCTCTTCACGGCGTTGTAGGTACTCTGCGCCATAGTGAATCCATTGCTCCATCGTCCATCCCGCAGGCAGCCCCTCTGGGGGTAAAGGAGGAGCCATTCCGGGTGGTGGCGGAGGTGCTTCAGTCAGCGGGCTGTCTTCGACTGTGACCGCGTAGCCATGGTAATCCTGATCTGCATAATCGTACTCGACCGAACCTTCTTTCTGGCGTCGGATCGTGATGGCGAGAACCATCACAAGAGCGAGTGAAAGTAGAACGCCGATTGCCATCATTCCCATGGTCATCGTTGTGAGAGCTCCGTTCTTCTCGTCGGCCGGATCATCGCTCGGAACCTCGACTTCCGTATCGATGGGTGGTTCTCTTGCGTAAACCTTGTACTGCTCCTCTGTGGAACGGTCGAAGCCATTTGAATCGACGGCGGTCATCTCGAGTGTAATGTAGTCACCCATAGTCAGTCCCTCTCCACCGTTGGAGAGGATGATGAATGGGCCGAAATTGTACGAGTTGCCGAAGTCGGTGCAGATTCCAGTGATGGTATTGCAGACGCTCCAGATGACCTTGATGTCAGACAACTCGAAGTCCGCGATGCTCTCGAGTGTTACAGACGGATTAGCTCCGAAATATGCTGGTTCCATATTCACCACAATGTCGCCGTTGCCACTTCCGTCATCCCACTCCAATGGCAGGTCGTCCACCACCTGCACGATGAGCATCTCAGCGCTGGCTTGGCCGTGGCGGTCCTCGGCGGTGATGGTGACGATTTCCTCGCCGGCCTCGTCCCAACTCATCGTGACCATGCCGGAGATGGGATTGTACAGCACCGCGCCCGGCACGAAGGTCGTGACAGTGATCCATATCTCCTCGTCAGGGTCGTCGATATCGGTGACGATGTCGAGGACATTGATGGTGATTCGCTCGCCGAGTTGGACCAGCATCGTATCGATGCCAGTGGTGTCGATTCTCGGCGCGTCGTTGATATTGTTGACGTGGTAGGTGATGATGGTGTCGGATTCCCTGAATCCGTCAGACGCTCGGACAGTTATCTCGACCATTCCGAAGCTGTCGTCGTCGAGAGACTCGACATTGAGCGAGTGGCCGGTGATGCTGGCTTCGACCAGCGAGGTGTCGCTGATCTCGACGACCGTGAGCGCCAGGCTAGATGCCGGCATCGAATCACCGTTGTCGTTAGTGTCCGAGAGGTAAGGCGTCAGAATCAGGCTTGCCGAGCCGCCCTCATCGAAGGATTGGGTCGGCACGCCGCTCCAGCGCGGCTGGCCGTTCTCGATGACGTTGAAGAGAATGGTTCCTGAATTGGAGTCTTCCCCGTCACTGACGGTCACGAAGATGCCTTGGGCCAGCGGTGTTCCCTGGCTGTCGTAAACGATGTTGGCGAAGTTGACTGTGAGTTCAAGATCGTAAGCATCGAACTCGATGAATTCTGGGGCGTTGCTGTCGATGGTCAGCATCGACAGTGGAGTTTCTGCATCGTTCACAAGGCCGATTATCGAGACTATCTCGTTGGTCTCGACCTTGACTGTCGGGATTCCGGCATAGCCGTTGTCGCTGCTGGTCAGAACGGTCGGTAGAGCATTGCGCAACTCGAATGCGTCTTCGGTCAGCAACCAATCCGAGGTCTGAGCGCCAGCATCTGTCCACTGGATGCGCACATCATAAGTGCCAGAGGTCGCGCTCATCGGTGGACTGAGAGTGTGGATGTAACGTGCGTTACCACCGCTACCGACCATATCCACCGAGGATACCCACGAGGTATCCCAAGCCTCGGTCGCGTGCAGAGCATACTGGAGGACGGGGCTCATGGAGGACATGTCGTCAACCAGATCATTGGCCAGAGCAGTAGACTCGAATTGTATCGAAGTGCCACGCTCGACGCTTGCTGCACCGACCACAGAAGGACGGTTTGGAATCGGCGGCATGTCGTGCAGAGCGCTGTCGTCGGCGTAGTCGTTCGACGAGACGCGATCCGCGGTGAGACTGAGGAGCATGGCTCGGAAAGTCGTGGCGCCGGATGCGTAAGGCGTGATTTGGGATGTGTCGAAGTCAACGGTCAGTGTCTGAGTCCCCGCGGTGGCGAGATAGGCGATTGAAACGCCGCCGATGTAGATCTCGTCGAGTCCCTGAAGTTCGTAGATGGCAATCTCGCCACCGTCGTTGTAGGAGTCGACGCCGTTGTTGGTAATCTCGACGGAGACATCCAAGAGGTCTCCCGGAACGAAGCCGAGGTTGCCGTTCTGGTTCTCAACCTGGAAGTCGGAGACGCCTATGTCGACGAGCGGGATCATGTCGAGGTCGACGGCCGAGAGGAAGGTGTTGTACGAGGAGTGCGGGCCGTCCATCAGAGCGAGGACGGGCCAGAAGTTCTCGAACTGGGTGTTCCCGCCTGACGCCCTGACGGTGCTCAACGGAACCGTCCAAGTCCTCTCGGCGACGTTGTTCGGGGTCAGGGTCAACTCCTCGAAGCCGTCGTCGTTGCTGTTGAGGAGCCATTCCCTCCAGTTGTGGTGAGGTCTGACGCCGTTGTCGTAGGCGTCGCCGCCGTACTGCTCCGTGACTGCTCCGTAGAGGTAGACGGTGACTGAAGACGACGATCCCAAGTAGGTCGCCTCGACTGTGATGGTGACCTCGTCACCGGCGCTGTTCAAGGCGGTAGAGAGTTCCATTGCGTATTCCGATGCATCCGAAGACATGCATCCGCCAGCCGAATAGTCGGCGTCGTAGTAGTCGGATCCAGCAGAGCCGACCTTGTAGCATGACCCGCTTTGAGCATCGGCGAAGGCGAATGTCGGGTAGCCGCTTGAGGCCGCCATAACGTGGTCCGTCCTATAGATCGGGCCGTCGGAGGGCCAGCCTCCTGAAGAGGACTCGAAGAACGAGACGAAGGTGAAGTCCTCGCCGTTCGAACTCTTGAGGTTTCCAAGCGAAGGGGCCGCGCTGTCCATGCACGGCGTGCACCAGTGTGCTCCGACGTACTCACCGAAGACGGAATGGCCCGGGCTGGTGGCGAATCTCGGCATCTCTTTGACGGCCAGTTGTTCTCTCTCAGTCGTCTGTTCCTCGATCAAAAAGAATCCCATCGCCGACATGGTCAGCATCAAAATTGCAATCGTTATCGAAGAGAGTTCGTTCACTCGCTGCGCTGTGGTCATCGTTTTGTCGGGCGTTTGGCCCCGTATAATACTCATCTACCTGTGTCTTACTCTTGAACACGACCCTTTAGGGTCGGAAATCGAATAAATTCGGATGATTGTCGCGGGTACTTGAATCGAAGGTATTGAAGCGTCGTTGCCACCGCGGATGCTCTGATGGCTGGCTCCACTTCCGACCCCACCCCACCCTCCAAAACCACAGATTGGGTTGCTTTGCGTGAGGACGACGGACGGGCTTACCTGCTCGATAGGACGGCTGGTGAGGTGAAAGTGAAGGGGCTCGGTCGCTTCGATACTGGCCGGCTTCTGAATGGCTATTCTGTCGGCGACCGTATCATGGTTGGACAGAAATCCCTGACTATCGTCGATGCGGCTCTTCCGGAGGCGCGCAGGAATATGTTTCGTCGGGCTCAAACCATCGGCATCAAAGATTCTGGGTTCTTGATTTCTTGGATGGGGGTCGGTGTAGGAAGTCGGGTACTGGAAGGCGGACATGGCTCTGCTGGACTCGCCATGCACTTGGCGAATGTGATGGGCTCGGCTGGCACCCTGATCTCGGTCGAGAATCGGGCAGAACACGCTGTAGTTGGACGGCAGAACATGGAGCGAATGGCCGAATTTTCGAGTGAATTTCCCGACTGGCATCTCATCGAGGGCGACCTTTCTGAGGCGTCAGGAAAAGTCAAAGAAATCTGTGCTGAATTGGATGCGGCGATAATCGATATCGCCGAGCCTTGGACGGTTGTTGCTGACATCGCATCGGCACTCAAAGTGGGAGGCCGTTTGGCCTGTTATTGCCCGACGACCGCGCAACTCGAAAAGTCTTGGAATGCGGTCGAGGAAGAAGGCCTAGTGGTCGAGTTCTCAGGCGAGATGATCGAGCGCCGCTGGGTCAAAGCTGCGAAGGGCGGCGTTCGACCCGGTAACCAGCCGATGGGCCACACCGCCTTCCTCATCATCGCCGCAAAAATCGCCCCAGAACCCGAAGAGGAGGAGTGAGGCTGGCGGCTATCAACGCCTACTCATTCTCTCACTTTGCAATCTGGTTCGTCGCTGGTAGATTTACGCAAATGACCTGGCCGATTTTCCTGACGCTCTCGATCGGATGGGAGGTCATGGAGTGGTTCCTGCCTTTCGAATTCGCAATCGAAGAACTCACAAATAAAGCCGCTGATCTGGTATTCAACATGGGCGGATTCATACTCGGGCGACACCTCAAATATGATTGACTCAAACCCTACCTCACCGGTCATGATAGTCACAGTGTTTCGCTCACGACTCAACTCCGATGTCGGTGAAGAATACATGGAAATGGCGATGCGGATGAGCGAATTAGCCAAGACGATGCCGGGCTACATCTCGCACAAAGCCTTCCTTGCCGACGACGGCGAGCGAGTGACGATCGTCGAGTTCGAATCGATGGAAGGCCAGAACGAATGGCGCAGAAATGCCGAGCACGGCGCGGCAATGCAGATGGGGCGAGAGACGTTCTACGACGAGTTCAAAATCCAGGTCTGCGAAGTCATCAGGCAGAGTGAGTCCAAGAACTCCTCCTAGAGCAGGAGAGTACCATCATGGGTTTGATGAGCGATTTCAGAATCAGGGTCGACGATGTCGGCTGGTCTGCGAGGGTCATCTTCAACGAGTTCATGAAATTCAACATCGTCGGTTGCTTCAACTCGGCTTTCGCCTTCCTGCTCTACCTCATGCTCTACCAGATCAACCTCTGGGACGCGCACACGGCGGTTGCGGCTTGGGTGGTCTCGAGCATCATCGGCAACATCGAAGCCCATTTCATGCACTACCGATTCACCTTCAAGTCGACTTTCAGATATGCGCAGAGTCTGAACCGCGCTTTCTGGTGCTACACATCTCTCCTCGTCGTCACCACCACGATGGAATACATCATGATCGAATTATGGGCCATCAACCACTATCTCGCATGGCTGTTCAACACCTGCGTCTTCGGATTCCTCAATTTCGTCCTCATCCGCTGGCTCGCTTTCCCGCCTGAGCTCGACGAAAAATTCCTCAACTCGGTCACTTGAATATGGCCATTTCACACGAGATCAAACGGTGGTTTTCCTTCACACGGGAGGCACACCAGCTTTGTTCGGTTACCCTGAGATTCTTCAAAGCAAACTCGATTGAACAGAGATTGATCTACGGTCTGGTCTGCAGGTGCAATGGATGCTGAACCCTCCAGGCAAAGTTTTCCAATGGCCATATTCAAGCGATATCGAAGTCGATGATTAGATTTCATTGATAAATCGAAGATGGGACGCGATGGTATGCGGGACAGCAGTGGATGGCACCCGACCGCCTTCCGAAGCCACACGATTGGCCAAATTGTCAGCGGTGGCGCTGATCTCGTTGGAGAGGAAGTCTCCATCGCCGGCTACGCTGAAACTGTGCGCGGACGCGGCGCGATCGCCTTCATCATGCTGCGCGACGGCACCGGCCACATCCAAGCCTTCGCAAAGAAGGATAACATGGAAGAAGCAACTTTCGACGCCCTGCAATCGGCAACCCGCGAGTCGACAATTCAAGTCACTGGAACCGTGGCCCAGAAGCGACCCCCCAAGACCAAGGAAGGCGAGGCGCCTCCGGCGCCCGAATTTGAGATACAGGTGACTTCAGCTGTGATACTATCCTCTGCGGATGCGCCATTGCCGGTAGGCGTGATCGACGATGTCAATGTCGGCCTTGACATTCGGCTCGACAACCGCTACCTCGACCTGCGTCGAGCCCATGTGAATGCGATGTTCCAGATGCGCAGCAAGGTCCTGCAGTACGGCCGCGACCACCTCATCACCGAGGGCTTCGCGGAGATCAACAGCCCGAAGATAATCGCCGCGGCCGCCGAAGGCGGAACCAACCTGTTCCCGATGATGTACTTCGACACACCTGCATTCCTCTCCCAGTCGCCGCAACTCTACAAGCAATTGGCAATTCTGGGCGGGCTCGAGCGAGTCTTTGAGATCGGACCGGCGTTCAGAGCCGAGAAGCACGATACTTACCGTCATTTGAACGAATTCATCTCCTTCGATATCGAGGGTGCGTGGATGAACGACGAGGATGTGATGTGTGTGCAGGAGCGAATGATTCACCACATTTGGACACAGGTTGCAGCCAATGACCAGAACCTGATAGATGTCATCAACGAATACAAGACCTCACAAGGCGAAGAAACGATTTCCGTGGATATTCCTCAACTTCCGTTCCCCCGCATCTCTTATTGTGAAGCTATTGAGATAGTGCAGAATGGCGGCGGCGAGATTGAGTGGGGTGACGATATCGAGAGTCACCACTGCGATATCATAGCCGCCGAGTACCCCGGTTTCCACTTTTTGCCTCGATGGCCGATGGCGATGAAGCCGTTTTACATCTATCACAATGAAGATGAGAAGGGCGCGACTGGTGGACAGTTGAGCCGAGGTTTCGATTTGAATTATGGCAGAGATGAGATGACTTCTGGTGGACAGCGAGAACATCGAGTGGATGTTCTCGAGCAGAATCTGCGAAACATGGATTTGGATCCGAATGATTTCACTTTCTACACAGATGGTTTCCGCTACGGCGCGCCACCGCACGCCGGTTGGGGATTGGGAGTCGCGAGACTTCTGATGGTTTTGACCGGAGCAGGGAATGTCAGAGAAGTCGTTCTCTTCCCTCGCGACCGCTCTCGCGTCACACCGTGACCAACGTCACCACCCAAACCAAGTTTTACAGGTCCCCACACTGATCGTTTTCATTCGGTCGCGCCGCCGGTGCGACCGAAAAGAAAGGGTATCGATTACCCTCTCCGAGAATCGGAGATAGTCATGTCCGACAAGCCACGCTTCGCATATCTGCTCCTGAAAGAGCACCCGTATGGCAGAGAAATGCTGCGCCAAATCCTCTCAGAAGGTTACGTTCCAACAATCGTGATTTGCGAAGATTCAGCAATCTCCGATGAGGAGCGAGAGAAATTCCTCAAGAGAATCGAAGGCAATGACATCGCACCGACCATTTCAGCGCAATTGGCCGATTTGGCGGCTGACGGAGTCCATGTTCCACACATCGAAGTGCCACTCCACAACACCGAACACGTGATGCCACACTTGGCAGATTTACCACTCGACCTCATCGTCTTCGGCGGCACGAGAATAATCCGTGGAGAGATTCTCGATCATCCACGGAACGGCGTCATAAACAGCCATCCTGGACTTCTACCAGATTGCCGAGGATCCGCATCTCCAGCTTGGAGCGTCTATCACGACATCCCAATCGGCTCCTCGACCCACTTCTGCGACAACGGAATCGACACGGGAGAACTTTTGCTACGGCGAGAAGTTCCGGTAACCAAGGGCATGACCTACGAGGATTTGTGCTACGAAACCCTGGTTTTGGCTGGAGTCCTGATGAAGGAAGCACTGATGGCTTACACATCCGGACGCTGGGATACAATGCGCCACCCGCAAGGAGAAGCTGAACACCCGACGTTCCGAAACGCAGGGCCTGAAATACTTGAGGTCGTCAACCAGAAACTGGCTGACCAGACCTACGCGCACTACATTGACTGAGGAGGAAAACGCATGACTGACCTACTGAATGAAAACTTTCCATACGCCGATAACATACTCGCTGGCCGAACCGCACTGGTTTGTGGAGCATCGAAGGGAATTGGTCGGGCCAGCGCTCTGATGCTGGCTCGCGCGGGCGCTCGCGTCATCGCTTGCGCCCGATCAGCAGAAATTCTCGATGAATTGATCGGCGAATTGCATGGCTCTGGCCATGAAGCATTAGTGCTTGATTTGGAGGATGTCGAGGCCGTTCGAGAAACTGTACTCGGCCTCGGAGTCGTCGAGATTGTCATCAATAATGCAGGCGGGCCGCCCGGAGGACCGCTGTTGGGCAATAATTTGGATGAGTTCGAAGGACCATTTGCCCGTCACTTGCACGCTGCACACACGATTGCACAGATTCTTGCGCCTCGGATGGCAACTGTTGGATATGGTCGAATAGTCAACATCATTTCGACCTCGGTTCGCGAACCAATCGACAATATTGGCTTGTCTAATACGCTGCGTGGTGCCATGGCTTCATGGTCAAAATCCCTCTCCCGCGAACTCGATCCTTGCGTGACCATCAACAATATCATGCCTGGATTCACCGATACCGACCGCCTTGGCTCGCTGGCAGGCTCGATTTCTGAGCGAACCGGCAAAACTGTCGATGAAGTTCGCAAGGAATGGATGGATTCTGTTCCGATTCAGCGGCTGGTCGACCCGATGGAGACCGCGGCCGCTGTCACATTCCTCTGCTTGCCGAGCTCTGGAGCCATCCGTGGGGTCAGTCTTGCCGTCGACGGTGGCAGAATGAGGTCAATCTGATTGGTGATGCGCTTGCGCTTCGACATCTTCTTCTCGATTTCGCAGACGCCGGACACCTCCGGTCACACTCCATCTGAAAGTGAGATGTTCTCGAATTTCCTCGATCAGGCCGTGAAGGCTGACGAACTCGGATTCGGTGTTGGTTGGGTTGCGCAGGCACACTTGTCCACCGAGGTGCAAAAGGGCAATTCGAAGCCTGTCGTGCCGCATTATCCGGGTGAGGTCGGGCTCTGCACCGATTTCTTCCAGATCGCTCAGAAGATGTTCGCGCGGACCAAGAGGATGGAAGTCGGCAGCGCTGTGATGTCGATTCTCGCTTCGGGAGGACCTATCGCTCAGGCAGAGCGAGTCGGCTCTTTCCTCGCCCTCCACGGACTCGACCAGAATGAGTCTCGAAAACTCCACATCGGCTTCTCGGCCGGTCGCTTCGAATTCATGGCCCGGCCGTACG
>Ga0302133_10000201_pt1 | contig 35157 bp, 31 predicted proteins | sample CB9_331_MG_FD_203121 | JGI IMG/M metagenome (GOLD analysis project Ga0302133, IMG submission 203121) | Marine microbial communities from Western Arctic Ocean, Canada - CB9_33.1 | ecosystem: Environmental > Aquatic > Marine > Oceanic | place: Canada: Western Arctic Ocean | collected 2017-09-19 | reverse complement strand
GGGATTCTTAGCACCACAGCGCTCGCGCTGGGCAGCCTTGTCGCCATCCTTCTCATCTACGACTAGCCAGATTTCTTCTCTTCCCTGAAGGCCCCCGGCTACGGTTACTTCTTCGCGAACAACATGCTCTCCGCTGTCGACATGAACGTCCGCTTCAAGGCGAGAATCCTCCGCCAGCAAACCTCACCGTCGCAGCGATGGGAAATCGCGAGAGCGACTACCTAATAAATAAAAGGAGTGGCCGACGCCACTCGGCAGGTGGGTTACGCCTGAAATGAAGGGCTGGGGAACAGAATGGAGTTACAGAGGCCCGGCCAGTCAGGAATGCAAAAGCACCACGGCCTGGGTTTAGCAGTCTACGATGTGGTAAAAGAGTGGAGCCACCGAACGGATTTGAACCGTTGACCTGCTGTTTACGAAACAGCTGCTCTACCACTGAGCTACGGTGGCCCGCTTGGCGGGAACGGCGCGCCGCAGCCCGTAGGCGCGCGCAGCACGTCACCGGATTGTACCGGTGGCCGGCATCGACCCGCAAACGCTAATCACTCCATCTCTTGCGCCGGGTACGTTCAGCGTGGATGATGTGCCGTGCTCCGCGGGCCGTCGATTCTGTGGCCGCTCGCGTGCGCCATTGCGCGCCAGAACCACGAGGAGGACCCTATGGATAAACCCAAAGTTGTCGTGTTCGCACCCGGCAGCCAAGAGAGCCTCGATGAGATGGAGGCCGCCGGATGCGAGCTGGTGCTCGGCTCTGCCACTTGGTCGGACCCCACAGGCGATAGCCAAGAGGATTTCGTGAAGATGGCTGCCCACGCCGACGTACTCGTTGGAACGTCCATCAAGGGCACTCGTATCAACAAGGACGCGATGATGGCGTCGGAGAACCTGCGCATCATCGCTAAGTACACCGTCGGCGTCGACGAGATTGACGTTGAGGAGGCGACCGAACTTGGCATCGTCGTCAGCCACGCGCCCACCGAGGCCAACTGGGGTGGGGTGGTCGAGTCGACCATGACGATGATGCTTACGCTGCTTAAGAAGACGCGTGAGCGTGACGCGTACCTTAAGGCTGGCAAGGGCTGGCGTGACCCGGCGCTCACTGGCTACTACATCGGCCAGCGTGAGGACGGCTACGAAGGTATGACCATCGGTATCGTGGGCCTGGGCCGCATTGGCTCCCGCTATTCCGAGTTCATGAAGCCCTGGAAGGTTCGCCTCATCGCCTACGACCCCTACGTCGCCGACGAGCGGTTCGCGGAGCTTGGCGTCGAGAAAGTGGATTACGACACGCTTCTGCGCGAGTCAGACATCGTTTCCTTCCACGTCATCCTCACCAAAGAGACCCATCACATGCTGAGCGAGCGCGAGCTCGGTCTCATGAAGCCCAGCGCCGTCATCATCAACACTTCGCGTGGTCCGGTCATTGACGAGAAATCCTTAATAAAGGCCCTGCAGAATGAGCAAATCGCAGGTGTCGCCATGGACGTGTTCGAACACGAGCCAGTGGAGCTCGACAACCCTCTGCTGAAGATGGATGACCGCGTGTTTGTCACTCCGCACATGGCCGCTAACAACCACGGCGCTGGCATCGGCCCCGGCATCGTCTGGGGCACCGCTGACGTGTTGCACGCCTTGCGCGGCGAGGTTCCCGAGCACGTGTTCAATCCTGAGGTGCTGCCCCGCTGGAAAGAACGGTTCGAGGGCAGGTCTCTCATCTAGCCCGGCTCCCTGAGCAACGTAAACAGATCAAATGCCGAGCGGCATAACTCCCAAGAGCACTGAGACAGGAGGCGCAGATGGTAAAGACAGAAGGGTCAAAGTTAAGCAAAGCCGAATGGGGCTCCGACGTGATCGTCGAGGCAATCCGTGAGTTGGGCGTCGAGTACATCGCCCTCAATCCTGGCGCTTCTTTCCGTGGCATCCACGACTCACTCGTCAACTACCTCGGCAACACCAAGCCCGAGATGATTCTCTGCAACCACGAAGAAATCGCGGTTGCCATCGCCCACGGCTACGGGCGTGCCGCCGGTAAACCTATGGTCGCCTTCGTCCACGACATCGTTGGGTTGCTCCATTCGTCCATGGCCATATTCAACGCATGGATGGCCCGCGAGGGCGTCATCGTCCTTGGCGGTACTGGCCCTGTGGATGCCAACCACCGCCGCCCGTGGATTGACTGGATCCATACGGCAAATGTCCAAGGCAACGCCGTCCGCGACATCGTCAAGTGGGACGATCAGCCGGCCAGCGTCGAGGCATCTGTCGAGTCGCTGATTCGCGCGTATCACTTGGTGACCACAGAGCCCAAGGGCCCCGTCTACGTTTGTTTTGACACTGATGTCCAGGAGGGCAAGCTCGAGCAGCCCTTCGAAATGCCGGACTTTTCGAAGTTCCCGCCTCCTACGCGTTTCAACGCGGATCCTGCGGGGCTAGACCACGTTGCCGACCTCCTTATGGCCGCCAAGAATCCGGCCATTATCGCCGACTTCCTAGGACGCAATGAAGCTTCGACGGCGGGCTTGGTGAGGCTGGCTGAAAGCCTCGCGGTGCCGGTGATCACGGGCGGTGACCTGTACAACTTTCCGACGCATCACCCGCTCAACGCCACCGACTCCAAGAACGACCTTCTGAGCGAAGCGGATGTCGTTGTTGCACTCGACGTCTACGACCTCCAGCAGATCCTGACCCGCCAGAATTGGGCAACACGCACCAACGAGGACATCCTTAGGCCCGACGCCAAGCTGGTAGACATCTCGTTGCGGCAGCTTCTCGTCAAGAGCTGGGCCGACGACCACGGTGCGCTCTACCCCACTGAGATTCAGCTCGCTGCAGACACGGGCTTGGCGATCCCCGCGCTTGCCGACATCATCGAGCGAAGGCTCGAGGACGGCTCCGGTAACTCGGGCGATATCGAGGCGCGTCGCTCGAAGATCACCGAGTTTCACGACGCCAATGTCGCCAAGAACCGAGCCATCGCGACCGACAAGGCAGGCGAGCACCCGTTGCACCTGGCCACCATCGCCCAGACGCTGTTCGACGTCGTCAAGAACGACGACTGGGTTGTCGGCAACGGTGATCTTCGCGGGTGGGTGCAGAAGCTCTGGGATTTCAACTCACCGCATCAGGACATGGGTGCGCGCGGCGGTGGCGGTCTGGGCCAGGGGCTCGGTCACGCGGTCGGTGTGGCGCTGGCCAACCGTGACAAGGGACGGCTCACCGTCAACATCCAGTCCGACGGCGACATGCTCTTCACGCCGGCCGCCATCTGGACTGCTGTCCATCACAAGATCCCGATGCTGATCATCATGTACAACAACCGCACCTACGGCAACGACCTTGGCCATCAGTCCACGGTTGCCGTCACACGCGGCCGCCCCGAGGAGAACAAAACGGTCGGCATCGACATCACTGACCCGAACGTCGACTTCGTGAAGTTGGCACAGTCATTCGGTGCCTACGCCGAGGGTACCGTGGAGAAGGCAGAGGACATGGCAGCAGCGTTCGAACGCGCAAGGAAAGAGGTCGTCGAAAACGGCCGCGTCGCCCTAGTCGACGTATATACACAGGTGGTCTAACCATGGCAGAAGTAAAGTATCTTAAGTTCGAAGACGCAGAGCGCGTCGACCGTGGTAACGGGGCTATCACCTTTCCCATGGTGGGTAAGTCCGATGGGGCTCAGGCCTTTTCGGCAGGTGTTACCTCCTTCAATCCCGGCGTGGACGTGCCACTGCACAGCCACAACGTTGAAGAGATGGTCATCATCCTTGAAGGCGAGGGCGAGTGTGAGCTCGACGGCGAGATCAAGCCCGTCAAGACCTGGGACACGACCTACGTTCCGCCGGGCGTCGTGCACTGCTTCCGCAATACAGGCTCTGCCCAGATGAGCATCATGTGGGTCTACGGCTCAACCAACGTTACGCGGACCTTTGCGTCGACCGGCGAGACCGTACCCCACCTCTCAGGCGCCGACAAAATCGGCGGGAAGTAGCCGGCGAAGCGGCACCTCCTAGATTGAAGGAAGGGCGGGCCACCTGGCCCGCCCTTCCTTCTGCTGTCGTGCTAGATAGCGGGTACGCTAATCGTCTGAGGCACTCGCCGGAGCTAGCTGTGCTTGGCCCTCGACGCTCAGGTTCGGTAACGCACGATCCAGCCAGGATGGGAACCACCAGGCCGCGTTGCCGAATAGATGCATGATTGCCGGTACGAGGACCATCCTTACGATCAATGCATCGGTGATGATCGCCGTGCCCAGGCCTATGCCGAACTCCTTGATCACCCGCTGGTCACCGAGCGCGAACGCGAAGAAGACTGAACTCATGATCAGTCCTGCTGCGATGATTACGCGGAAAGTTACCGCCTGACCTCGCTGGACAGCCAACCTGCCGTCTCCTGTCGCTAAGTATTCCTCATGAACCCGGGTTATGAGGAATACCTCGTAGTCCATGGACAGGCCGAACAGCACCGCGAACAACATCATTGGTAAGAACGACTCGACCGGTCCCGTGCTGTCGAGCCCGATCAGGCTCTGGCCCCAACCCCACTGGAAGACCGCCGTGACCACGCCGAAGCCAACGCCAACGGATAACGTGATCATCGCCGCAGCCTTCAACGGCACCAAGATGGAACGGAATACGAGCATGAGCATCAGGACGCTGACTCCGATCACCGCTGCCGTGAAGATCGGCAACCCGTCGCTCATCTTCTGCGCCATGTCTGAGAACACCGCAGTGAGACCACCGGTGAACGCCGTAGCGCCGCTGCCCGCAAGCTCGGTGGCCAAGAACGCGCGCAGGCGGGCCAAGGTTTCGCTCGTCTCCTCATCTTGAGGAGCAGTGGTTGGGATCACCGTCATCAACGCGGCGTTCCCGTCAGGGTTCATGAACGGCGGGCTGGCGAAGGCGATTCCTTCAACCTCTTGGAGTTTCTCGGGTAGTGCTTGAACTGCTGTAGCGCCCGCCTCGTTCGCGATATCGAATACCGCCAAGATCGGTCCGTTGAAACCCGCGCCGAAGCCCTCAGAAAGAAGGTCATATGCCCGGCGTGTCGTCGTCGTTTCCGGGTTGTTGCCAGCGTCGGCCGACCCCAGCCTGATGGATAGCGCCGGGGCTGCCAACGTGCCCAGCAATGCGAGCGACAGGACTACCCAAACTACCGGGTAGCGCGCGATGATCCTTGCCCATTTGGTGCCTGCATCTTGCTCGCCGAACGTGTGCTTCTTGGCGACGAACGGCAGCGTCAGCCTGTCGATGTATTTGCCCATCAGGTGCAGCACGGCGGGTAGAACGAACAGTGCCACGATTACCAGCGTAGCGACAACGAACGCAGTTGCGGTTGCGACCCATCCGATGAACGGCAGGCCGCTGGCCCATAGGCCGAACAGCGATACAACAACGATGCTGCCAGCGAAGAGCACTGCGCGCCCCGCCGTGGTCATCGCCCTCGCTATCGCGTCGTCGATGTCCAGGCCGTTGGTTACTCCCTCGCGGAATCGTGTCACGACCAGCAAGGCGTAGTCGATCCCAACGCCCATCGAGATCATCAGAGCGAATTGCTGCGTGAAGCTAGCGAGATCTACGAACGATGCCAGAAGCTTTACCAACATCAGCCCCGGAACGATCCCCAGCAGCGCCGTCAGGATTGGCAGTCCCATGGCGACAACTGACCCGAATGCGACGAGGAGGATGATCATCGCGGCGACCATGCCGATGATTTCAGATTGCCCGGGCTCTTCTTGGGCGGCTGTCGCGACGGCCCCCGCCAGTTCAACTTGGATGGCGTCGCTTGTGACTTCGTCACGCAGCGCGAACAGCGCATCGAGGTGTTCGGTCTCCATCGAGAAAGCAGGGGCCACGTAGTTCGCGTCGAAACGTGCAATCGTGTCGTCTTGGGAAATCGAGCCCGGAGCGTCGTACGGTGAGACCACCCCGCCGGGCGCCACGCCTGGTAGAGCCGCGAACTTGGTCACTATCACCGCGACCGCTTCCTTGCTTGCTGGCGTGTCGAAACCCGCCTCAACTTTCAGTACAACCGTCGCCGCGTCACCGCCTCCCAGTCCCTGGAATCGCTCGGCCAGCAGGTCGAACGCATCCTGCGATTCGGTACCCGGGATCTCGAAGGTATCTTTATACTCCCCGCCAGCGACTTGCGCGCCCACGATGAGCATCACGATCAACAGAAGCGCGCCGAGCACTACCGTCCAAGGTCGTCGTGACGCGTATCGGGGCCACCTGTCGAATATCAGGGAGGGTTTCCGGGCCTTTTTCATGGTGTCTCTGCTCCTGTTCGGTCGGTTGGCGTAGATATTCGTGAACCTGCATATTTCATCCCTTGTCAGGTTGTGAGTGCTGTTGTTGGAGGGCACCAGCCGCTTCGTGTAGTGTTCTGATGGCGGCCTCGATGGTCGTCAAGTCTGCGACCAGAAGCGTCCCTAGCAAGTGACGCAACCTCCCCGCATTCGAGGTCCACAAAGCAGACTGTTGTTGCTGCCCGCGGTCGGTTAGTGTGCAAGCGATGACCCGTCAATCGGGTAGGTCATGCTCCCGAACCACTAACCCTGCGCCCACCAGGCGATCAACGATTCCTGTGGCGGTTGGCATCGGTACGCCGAGGCCCCCAGCCAACTCCCCCGTGCGCGTCGAGCCTTGGCTCAGCAACAGCGAGGTCTGAGTTGCGGCATCGTGAGCTCGGATTCAACCCATTCATTTGGGATCACCCGAAAGACCATGCTGAAGAACGAGAACTGAAGTTCGACGATGCGCTCAATGTGGCCGTTGTACTGGCTCAATGATCACTCTGCACTAATATTTAGTGTAGAGCTAACAGGTAATGTCGAACGAAGAACCAGGATCGGTGCTGGATTCCTGCCGCAATCGCTAGGTAGCCGGCGACATCCAGTCCTTGGCTTCGGCCGCCTCGTACCAGACCGCGTCGTGCTCCGTGACGAACGCAGCCGACCTCACTCGATAGGCCGCACCGTTGTGCACCTCTGCGGGCTCCTCGCCCTGGTCCAGCGCCTCAAGTTCCGCCAACAGCTTCCGCCGCATCGCGATCACCGCCAGATCCGTCGTACCCAGGTGCTCGCGCGACCGGTCCGTGATCGGTCCCCACTGATCCTCCTGCACCGCGAGATCCTGCTCGCGGATGCCCCTGATCCCCGTGTACGACGCCGTTCGCTGGAGCCCTCGATCTATCCCGTAGTCGTTCTCGAAATTCAGCGCGTTATGGAACGTGCCCGGGATCAGTTCCGTGTAGATTCCCTTCCACGTCTCGATCGCAGTGATCTCCTCTTCCTTCAACGGCCTATCGGGGTGCCACGTGATCGTGTAGCCCCACATGTTCTGGTCATCCATCGGGATCGCGCCTGTGAACGAGACGGGAAACCCAAGCTCGGTAGGGATCATCGTGTACGCGGGCGTCAGGTACTGCGTAACCCTCCAGTAGTAGTGCTCTGGGTCGTGCGAGCGTCGCGCGGCCACCGCTAATCCGTAGTCGGTCTCGCGAACTTTGAACTGCGGCGCGGCGTCTTGTGACGCCTGCAACGCCGCTTGCCCAAGTACGGCGCCAAGCCCCTGGCGGGTTAGATCGCGGTGTAAGAACGACACGTGAGCCGAATCGATCTCCCCCTCGACGTTCTGGAGGTAGTTGCAGCGCTGGATGCGTTTGTGAAGGTACACGTGGCTATCGGGAACCAGCGTCCATTCCAGCTGTGGCATCTCCGGCCTCAGCTCGGGTGGCCCCATGTAGACCCATACCACGCTACCCGCCTCCTGAGTTGGGTAGGCGACCGTTGACACTTTGTCCTTGAACGTACTTTCTGCGGGCTCGTTCGGCATATCCACGCAGGCACCGGTCACATCGAACTTCCAGCCGTGGTACACACAGCGCAGCCCTGACTCCTCGTTCCGCCCCCAGAATAGATTTGTGCCTCGGTGCGGGCAGTATGCCTCGACTATGCCGACTCGGCCCTCCGTGTCGCGGAACGCCACCAGCGATTCGCTGAGCAACCGCAGCCGTATCGGCGGAGCATCCGCTTCCGGCAACTCCGACGATAGCATCGCCGGAATCCAATGCCGCCGGAACAACGTCCCCATGGGCGTGCCAGGGCCGGTCTGGGTCAGCAGGTCGTTCTCGGGAGTCGTCAGCATGTCGCACCTCTGCCGGAATCTTACTCCGGGCCCAGTGACAGGCGAAACGTGAGTGAAATTGCCGTCCCCCCCTCGGGTTCCTCGACCCGGCTAAAGAGCGCCTGGTGGCTCCGGGCTGGGATGTTGGGCAGCTGTCATCAGTACGGTTGAGAAGAGCGTGGTGTCCCGAGCCCCGCAGCACTGCGGCAGCAGCGATAGAGGCTGGGAGGGTGGGTACTATCGCGATTGATTTCGGACCTAGGTCGAATCCGACGCCCGCCCGCCACGCTTGTTCAACAGGTGTCGTTCCTATACCGTTATGCACGTTGTCCACCGCATGAGAGGACACAGGGAGGAATCATAGATGGCGACCGATTCAGACCGAGATATCGTCAGAGCAACCGAGCCCGTAAGCGAGCTGGAAAAGCTCATCATCGACGACCCGTATAGGGATTGGCTGGCAGGCGAGGGCGTCGAGATCATCGATGAATTCGCGTTCGAAGACCTCGCAACCGTCCCCCTCGGACCCTGGGAGCGCAAGGGTGGCAAGGGCTCGGTGATTAACATCCCGTACCCCATGCTCATCAACGACGCCCACCTCATCGAAATCAGGCCCGGTGGTCAGTCCGAGCCCGAGCATCACCTGTACGAAGAGGTTATCTACGTGGTCTCCGGTCGCGGGGCCACCAGCGTGTGGGTCGAGGGTGGAGAGAAGCAGACCTTCGAGTGGAAAGGTGGCAGCATGTTCACCGTCCCGCTGAACGCTTGGTACCAGAACTTCAACGCCAGCGGCGACGAGGCTGCGCGCTACCTCGCGGTCACCACCGCCCCCGTAGCGCTTCGCACCTACAACAACGCTGACTTCGTCTTCAACAACGACTACGTCTTCAAGGATCGCTACGCCCAGGAAGAGACCACCTTTAGTGGCAGCGGCAAGCTCTACTCTGGCCGCGTCTGGCAGGCAAGCTTCCTGCCCAACGTGCCCGACATGCCGCTGTACTCCTGGGAGGGACGTGGCGCAGGCGGCATCAACACCATGTTCGACATGGCCGGCAACCAGATGAAAGGTCACGTTTCTGAGTTCCCTGTGGGTACGTACAAGAAGGGTCATCAGCACGGCCCGGGTGCTCACTTGCTGATTCTCAGTGGCGACGCCGGCTACTCACTCACGTGGACCCAGGAAGATATGTCCGACGTGGTCAAGTCCGACTGGAAGGTTGGCTCGATGGTCATCGTGCCGAGCGCGGCCTGCTACCACCAGCACTTCAATACCGGCTCCCGCCGTGCGCGGTACCTCGCCATCGGCTATGGCTCAGGTGGTGAGGCGCCTGGTCTGTTCGCACCGTTCGCCGGGTCCGGCGGCGCAGACGTTTCGCAGAAGGACGGCGGCATGCAGGTCGAGTACGAGGACGAGAACCCCTTGGTCCTCGACATGTTCGAGGAGGACTGCGTCAATAACGGCGCTATGCCCGACATGCGTCGCTATTTCCCCGGTCGCAGCGAGTTCAAGGCAGCACTGCCCAGCTAGATCGCCGCGCACCTGGCTTTCATGACGAGGGAGCGGTCGACTGGCCACTCCCTCGTTGGTTAGCTCGGTTCTCGGCGTCTTGGTGGCAGCGCGAACAGCGCGGCCACCAGGCTCAGCGCAGGGAACGCCATAAAGATTGCCAGCGTGGACGCGTACGAGCCTGTGAGACCGAAGGTCAGCGCGAAGGGCAGCGGGCCCAAAGCAGCGCCCGCCACCATAGCCATGGCTGCCGCGCCGCGAATGCTTCCCAGATGCTTGCGCCCATAGTAGTTGGGCCAGATCACGGCAGCGACTGTGATCACTCCACCGCTAGAGAAACCCACTACCCCTCCGTAGATCACCGCCTGCCACGTTTCGGTCATTACTATGGCCAGAATGATGCCCAGGCCGAGAATAATTTGGCCCGCCACCAGCAGCAGCCGGTTTGGGATGCGGTCTGACAGGAATCCACCAATCATGGTGCCTGCCAGCGATACGGGCCCCATCACGCTCAGCACTGCGGCTGATACTCCGGCGCTCAGCCCTCGGCTATCGAACACTGCCGCCTGGTGGAACACCAACGCCGTGGTCACCAGCGACTGCGAACCCGCCGCCCCGAACACCAGCCAGAACGTCCGCGTGCGCAGAGCTTCGCGCAACGTCCAATCGCCCGTGCTGTGAACGACGGGTGCCTCCCGGTCGATGTCCGTGGGTGCCTCAAATGCTTGGGTGGTTTGTGACGCCGCCCCATCGGGATGTAGCCCGACCGACTCTGGCGTGCGCCGCACCAGCAGCACCGCCACGGGAATCAGCACGACCCACACAATGATCCCCAACACCATCCAGGTGTCGCGCCAACCGATTTGCGTGATTAGTGTGTGAATCAACGGAGGGAATACTGCCTGGCTCGCTACCATTCCGAGACCCGCTAACGCGGTCGCGCGACCCCGCCGGCGTACGAACCACAGCGCTACTAATGAGGATGGCACCAGCCCCAACGAACCTTGGCCGAATATGCGCAAAGCGGTGAAACCGGCGTACACGCCAAGCTGATTGCTGACCTCGCTCATCCAGAGCGCCGCCAGCCCCAACATCAGGCCAACGCCAGCGAGCACTATGCGCGCCCCGAACCGGTCGAGCAGCCAGCCTATCGCCAGCATGGAGCTGGCGGCCGTGAGCGAGCCTGCCGTGTACAACCCTGAGATTGTCGTGCGTGACCATCCGAATTCGTCGATCAGAGGATCAACGAATTGGGATACGGAAAACGTCTGCCCTGGACCTGACACGAACATCGCCAGCGCAGCGGACGGCAGGATTACCCAGCCGTAGAAGAAAGGAAACCGCGCGGGCCACGGTCGCGGCCCAGAGTTGTGGTTCAACTGGAGTATCCAAACGGCCCGGGTGCGGGCGAGTAGCGCGGTAGGGCTCGATCAATCGGTGATCCTAAAAAGTGTACTAGCTGTGCTATCGTCATTCGGCATACCTACCGTCCAAGGAGAACCCATGGGTACTTCCCGCATGTACGCCGACGAGAACGGCGACACCACCTGGCAGCCGATCGACCTCGCCGAACAGAAAGAATGGCTTGCCGGTGTACCGGCCACAGACATCAAGTTTGGCATCCGCCCGCCCAATGTCACCCAGGATTGGCACGCAGCACCGGCACGCCAATTCGTGATCGTGCTCTCCGGTCAACTCCAGATCACCTACGTTGATGGCTCTGTCCGGGTCTTTGGCGCAGGCGAAGCCCGCCTCATGGACAACATCACTGGCAAGGGCCATCAGACCATGGCCCTCGGCGACGAACCCTGCATCACCGCCACCGTCGTGCTCGTGGACCAAGATCCGCGCATGGGGAAGATCTAGGAGGCGGTTAGTGCTCTCTTCGGACGTAAACGAATTGCTGACCAGGGTGGGCCCGGGGACCCCCATGGGCAACATGATGCGTCGCTACTGGATACCTGCGCTGTTGTCGTGGGAGCTTGAGGCCAATGGTGACCCCGTTCGTGCCCGACTCCTCGGCGAGGACCTCATCGCCTTCCGCGATACAAGCGGGCGCGTGGGTGTCCTCGACGAGTACTGCCCCCACCGTCGCACGTCGCTCTGGCTCGGCCGCAACGAAGCCAACGGCATCCGCTGCGTTTACCACGGCTGGAAGTTTGACGTCACGGGTCAGTGCGTCGACCAGATGAACGAGCCCAAGCCCTTCTCCGAGAAGGTCAAAACAACCTCCTATCCCGCCGTCGACCGAGGAGGCGTGGTCTGGGTTTACATGGGCCTGCCTGAGACCCAACCGGATGCTCCAGACTACGAATGGACCGAGGTGCCGGAGTCCCATCGTTCGGTGTCCAAGGTGTTCGAGGACTGCAACTGGCTCCAGGCCCTTGAGGGTGGCATCGACACCTCCCACGCACCGGTCATGCATCGCGCCTTGCGTGAGAATCCCGCCCAACCTGGCATCCCTTTCGGCGGCCCGTTCGTTGAGGGCGACGCCCCCTACCTGCAGATCGACGTTACCGACTACGGATATCGGTACTTCGGCATACGGAAGTTTGGCGGCGACCAGCAATATGTGCGCGGCTACCACTACGTCATCCCATGGACCCAGATACGCCCTGGCGGGCCGGGGCGAGACACTCAGACCAACGGCCATTACTGGGTGCCTATCGACGACGGCCACTGCATCGTCTGGAACTTCTACTACGACTACGACCATCCGCTTAGTGAGAACGCGCCGGACGCCCAGGACACCGGCAATACGTTCGGAGTCGACGTCGACGTCAAGACGTTCCGGTCGTTCCGCAACCGTTCCAACGACTGGATGATCGACCGACAGGTGCAGCGGACCGACACGTTCACCGGCATCTTGGGCGTGAACACCCAGGACCGTGCGGCCCAGGAGCTCATGGGATCGATCGTCGACCGCTCGCGGGAGCATCTGGGCCCAGCGGACAAGGCGATTATCACCACCCGCCAACTGCTCCAGAAGAGCGTTAACGCGGTCTTGGACGGCGGCGACGCACCAGGCACTCAGCGCAGCCTCGGCAACCTCCGTTCAGCCGACGCGGTCCTGTCGCTGACGGCCGATTGGCACAGCGAGCTCGTCCCTCGCATGGACCCCGACACCGCCTGAAAGATCTCAGCTGAGGTCAACACTCGCGAGCGGATGAGAACCATAATGAGCCTGGACGCTCGGTGCCCACCTGCGCCTCCCAGGCATAGGCAATTGACATCCAGAGGTGCACAAGTTACGGTTCCGCGGGCGTTTGCCGATGGTAAGCGACAATCTCTATATGTACCGGGCATCTGGCCCGAGGGAAATGAATGGGGAGTAAACAGATGAGTTTCGATTTAAAAAAGGCTGCCGCTCTAACGCTGCTCGGTGCGGTGTTCGCCGTTCTGCTGGCTGCTTGCGGTGGGGATGAACCTACGGCAACTCCAGCGCCGACAAGTACACCAACGGCAGTGCCAACGCCAACCGCGACGCTGGCGCCCGGCGTTCCCACGCCTACCCCGCGGCCGGCCACCCCGACTCCGTCCGCCCCAACCGCAACGCCAGTGCCGGAATTTGATGCGGAGGCCTACTTCAAGGGCAAGAACATCCGGATGATGGTCGGCTACAACCCTGGTGGTGGCACGGATGCTCAGGCCCGCTACATGTCGAAGGCATGGGCTAAGTTCATACCGGGTAAGCCTCGGATCATCGTCACCAACATGACCCCTGACATCACGCAGCGCAACTTCGTCTGGAACGCCAAGCCCGATGGCATGATCATCTCTCTCGAGGCCACGGGCGGTATTTTCGATTCCGTTCTGCCGGTCGCCGAGTACGACATGCGAGAAGTGTCGATGATTGGTGTCACTTCTGGTAAGACTTCGGTTTGGGTAATCCGCGGCACTATGGGCTACGGGTGTGGTGAGGACGCATTCAACAAGCCTAATGGCGAGGAATTGATCTTCGGTACCTCCGCGCCCACGCCTGCTGACATCGGTGCATACGCTGCTCCTGCGTTTTTGGCGCTTGAGTTCGACATGCCGATTTCGATCAAGAACGTTGCCGCTGCAGGTTCTGCTGAGCAATATTTGATGATAGAACGTGGCGACACCAATTCTTGGTACACCGGTTCTGTGTGGGCTCAACTTCCGACGCAACGCCCAGGTTGGGTCGAGAGCGGTTTCGTCCGTGGCTTTATGGACATGTCTTACCCTGGGTATCGACTGGGCAATAACGGCGAAGCTGACTTCCCCTGCAAGAACGCGGAAGAGTTCTTCACCACCGATGAACAGGCTGAGATCTGGAATTCGATCACGGGTACGCGGACCTATGCTTCTAAGAACATCATTGGCCCGCCCAAAATGCACCCAGGTGCACTTAAAGCTCTTCGTGACGCCCTTGAAACAGCTATGACCGATAAGGATTTCGAGCAAGGACTTGTGGACTTCACAGGTATCAATACGGACTTTACTGCCGGTGAGCTGGCTCAGGAACAGTTGATTGCCACGACGAATGCATTCCTGAAGAACAGGGACAAGATCACTGCTATTCAGAAAGAGGTCTTCGAGAAGTACGTCAACTAAACGTCTAGACGTTGCTAGAAATGGGCGCCCCAATTTGGGGCGCCCATTTCGTTCGGTAAGACAGCACAATCTCCCGTCGCACGTATTCGACTGTCCGCAAGCTGCTGCAGTGTGCGTTCTGCGGGTTCTCGTGAGTTTGACTTCTTCTAGCGCCCCGTTAGGCGAGCGTGCCAGTGCGACCTTAGGTTCCAGCGATTCAGTTGTGCGTTCAAACTGATCCTGCGCTAGAACACCAGCGTAGTCACCGTCACTCCCCCCCCCCACGATTGGCACCGCGTCCACCGGCTCCACTCCTAGCGTTGACGCGAGCCACACACCGATCAACGACGCACCGCCGGTCGCCAGCGTAACCGTCGGTAGCATCGTCTTGTCGCCAAGCTTTGCTACCAAGAGCGTCTCCGCCACCATCAGGAACGGCCCCCCACCGCGACGGACGCCCCAAAGGATCGTCTGTCCAGCGTATCGCCGCGCAACGTCCACAGCCAGAACGCGATGAAGGCCAGGCCCGCTGCGGCCGTCACCCATTGCTCCGGCAGCACCGTATCGATCGCCCGCTCTAGGAATACGGAGCCCAAGTGTACGGCGAGCGCCGCAACAGCTACTCCAAGGGTCACGTCCCGCTTGCGGAAGCGGGTCGCGAATGCTCGCGGGACAACTTGACTCTTATCGCCCATCTCAGCAGCTGCGATCAGTGCGAACGATTGCTAGAACTCAGCCAATATCAGGGGACTCTCGCTTCAGTGTAGCGGGCGAAAGTCCCGATTCCGCAACGTGCGATAAACTGCCCGATGACCTCAACCACGGAGTGTTCCAACATGCTGTCCCGTGACGACAACCAGCTACTTACCCGCGTCGGCCCAGGAACCCCTATGGGAGATCTGCTGCGCCGCTTCTGGTTCCCCATCCTCCTCGCTGATGAGCTGCCCGAGCCTGATTGCGACCCCAGGCGCGTCCGCGTGCTGGGTGAGTACTTCGTTGCGTGGCGTAACACCTCTGGCGTACTTGGTCTGCTAGACGCGCGTTGCCCCCACCGGGGCACAGACCTGTCCATGGGTATGAGCCAGGAGAACGGCATCTACTGCCCACGCTGCCTTTGGAAGTTCGACGTGGACGGCAACATCCTCGAGCTCCCCATGGAGCCTGAGGACAGCCCGCTGTGGAAAGTAAAAGCACCAGCGTTCAAGATCACGGAGTACGGTGGCATGATTTGGGCGTACTTGGGCCCACAGGACGACATGCCCGATCTGCCTGAATTCGAGCACACGCGGGTCGAGCCCGATCAGCGCCATGTGTCGCGCTTCCTGGTCGAGTGCAACTACATGCAGGGCGTTGAGGGAGGTCTCGACGCCAGCCGTGTGGCTGCGTTGGAGCGAGCCGGCTCCATGGACAAAGCCGAGATCCTAGATAACGAGCCCTCGCACACTGTCGAGGCCAAGTCCACCGACTATGGACTGCTCATCGGCACCGTGTTGGACGCCGACGGCAACATCAACCCTGAGCTCCAGGTCACCCACTGGCTCATGCCCTTTTATACCACCGCTCCAGCGGACGCCGATGGCATCCTTGAGGGCGTTGCGTGGGTGCCCATCGACGACGAGAGCACCATGGCCTTTGCCGTCACCTACAACCCCAAGCGCAAGCTCAGCAAAAAGGTCCTGAACGACATCCGCCTGGGCAAGCGTGCCCACCCCCAGCTCGATGAAGGAACCCTTCGTCGCGCCCGCAACCGGGAGAACGGCTTTCAGGAGCGCAAACGTACTGACGGCAAGTTCGTGGGCTTCGCCGACCGCTTCAAGACATCGTTCGAGATGGCCATTGCCTGCCAAGAGAGCATGGGCACCATCGTTGACCGCTCCCAGGAAACCCTCGGACCCAACGACGGCGCTGTCGAAGGCGCACGGAAGATACTGATGACCGCTGCCGTCGATCTTATGGAAGGTACCATCCCCGTCATCATCCACAAGGGTGAAGCCTACCGTGTGCGCTCCTATACCGGAGAGGCCCAACGCAGTGTTGCCTTCGATGAGGATGACGACGTTCGCGACGGCGTCAGCGCCAAGGTCTAACAGCGCCCGCACTGTACGAGGAGAACTGAAATGCCTGGAAGACTCGATGGCAAATCGATCATCATCACCGGTGCCTCCAGCGGGCAGGGGCGAGTCGCCGCCCAGAGGTTCGCCGAAGAGGGCGCGCGCCTCGTGCTTGCTGACAAGGACGACGAAGGTCTGGCTGAAGTTGACGCGTTGATCAATCCCAGTGGCGCCGAGGTCGCGCTGCACTCTGCGGACCTCACGCAGGAACCTGGCAACGAAGCCATGGTGGCGCTCGCCGTGAAGGCCTACGGTGGGCTCAACGCCATCTACACTCCTGCTGGTCTGGTCAAGTTCGGCTCGGCCGACGAGCTAACGTTGGACGACTGGAAATTCGTCGTCGACTTCGAGCTCACCATGACGTTCCTCGCATGCAAGTACGCCCTGCGAGCCATGAAGGACAGCGGCGGTGGCAGCATCATCAACGTCTCGTCCGTGTCCGGCATCAACGGCTCGCTCCGCCACGCCGCGCACGCCGCCACGAAAATGGGTGTCGTCGGCCTCACGCGTCAGATCGCCGTCGAGTATGGCCCGCGAGCGGTCAGGTGCAACGCCATCGCACCCGGCTACATCGCCTACTCCCCTGGCCAGCTCCGGGTCGCCCGCCAGACTCTCAACGCTCCCCCGGCGGACCATGTTCCCTTGCGACGCCACTGCACCCCAGAGGACACCGCCAACGCCGCCCTGTTCCTTGCGTCTGACGAATCCACGTTCATTTCAGGCCAGGTCATCGTCGTCGACGGAGCCGTGTCTATCAGTTAGGCGCTGGCAGCTAAACGCTCGCTAGGAACTCCAACAGCAGAGCGTTGTAACGCTCGGGGTGCTCTAGTTGTGGCCAATGTCCGCAGTGGGGTAGGAACGTCGACGTGCAGTTCGGAATCACCAACGCCGCCTTCATCGCGGCACCGGTCAGGGCTGCGCGGTGCTCGTTTGGGTAGAACCAAGGCTCATCGCGCCCGTGCAGCAGGAACGTCGGTGCCTGGATCCTTGCCAAATAATCGCTCCCGCTGTCGCTTCCGCGTCTCGACACCTGGCCCATCGCGCCGTCCTTCGCCCGCTGGTACGCGCCAGCGTCCGACAGCGTGTCGAGTCTCAATCGAGCCACCAAGTCCACGGCTGGCAGATCGCGGTCGAACACGAAGTCCGCAGTCGCGCGCCGCATGTCCTCGAACGTGAGTTCAGGCTTGCTGAACATCTCGCGAACGAAATCATTGCGCGGCGTGGCGCCCAGCGACCCTATCGCCACCACTGCATCGGTCGCCACCCGCGGTTCGCCACCGCTCAGCGTCAGACTCAGCACGCGCTCCGGATGGTCCGCCGCTACATGGCTCAGCGTCACGCCACCCATGGAATTGCCAACCAGGTGAGTCTGCGCGATACCCAGCGCGACCAGGAACGCGGGAACGAATTCCTCCGTTTTCACGCTGCCATCGCCCACCACGACTGACCGGCCGAATCCTGGCGCGTCCGGTGCCGTCACGCGGTACCCGGCCTCGACGAGCGCAGAGACGTTCTGGTACCAACACATGAACGCTGACGCGCCCGCGCCCCCCGTGTGCATCAACAGCACATCGCCCCGTGTGGGCTCGCCAGTCTGGTAAAAGAACGTCTCTACATCAACGTCGCCAAGGCTTATTGAGATGGTTCTGCCGTCGCTGAAGTTCATGTTCGACTCCCCCTGGTTGCCGTGATATGTCGTTTGCCGGGCAGGACCAACCCACGCTCATTGTCCCTCACGCCTGACGCCGCACCCGGTCGTGCGAGGACCTAGCTCGCCGCCCGGCGGACGGTTGCGCCCACCGGCATGGCGATGGCGCCCTGAGCCAGCGATAGAGGAATGAAGAGCGCCCACAGCAAAGGCAATTCCAGCGCCGCCAGGTCGGGTTGCTGAACCAGCGTATAACTCACCGTCGGCGCCGCGACCACCAACGCTCCTATGAGGGCCCCGATCAGGCGTCCCTGCCTGCCCGCCCCGCGTGGTCCGAGAGCGATGCCCACCAGGTATGGGATGAAGAAAGCCCCCGCGATCCAAAGCATCGCACCCAGATCGCCGATCCACCCATCCAGCACTTTCGCCGCCCCGACAGCCAACGCCGCCATCCCCACTACTCCCACGCTAGCCACTAGTTGTCGCCCCGTCACCGTAAATCCCATATCTCCCCTGTTCCATCACACCGCTAGCATAAAAAGGCGTCAGCGCGCAGGGCGCAGGGCGCAGGGCGCAACCTGGTTCGTCGTCCCGAGTTCCCCCCACGCCGCATGCGGCGTGGGGGTGGCCTAGACCGCGCCGCATGTTAGCATTGTGGTGCTCTGAGCAGAGGCCCATCGCGCCTCACCTTCCCCCCGTGGTTCGAACGGGGTGGTATTTCATTGGTGAGGCGACACGAACCGTGGCCCAAGCCCCCGTCACATCCGTAGTAGCAATCGGCATAGCAGGTGCCATCGACAAAGCCCGGGCAGGTGAAACGCTGTCCGCAAGCGACGGCTACGGGCTCATGCGCGCCAGCGGTGCGGAGCTGGTGAGCGTCATGCGTGCCGCGTGTGACCTGTCGGAGAGTGTGCGGCCCCACCGGCGCGTCACCTACTCACGCAAAGTATTCCTGCCGCTCACCAACATGTGTCGCGACCGCTGTGGCTACTGCACCTTCGTCAAGGGCCCCAACCAGAAGGGCGTGCACACCATGACGCCTGAAGAGGTCGTCGATGTGGCGCGCAGGGGTGCCGCGTTGGGCTGCAAAGAGGCGCTCATATCCCTAGGCGACCACCCGGAGTTGCGCCATCCAGAGATGCAGCAGATGCTGCACGCCCTCGGTTATGCCAGTACTCCCGAATACGTAGCCGCCATCTCCGAGCTGGTCTTCCGCGAGACCGGCCTTCTGCCGCACACCAACTGCGGCACACTCGATACCGCCGAGATGACCGCCATAGCAGAGTGGAACGCCAGTATGGGCATCATGCTGGAGAGCGCCAGCATGCGACTCCATGAGCCTGGTGGCGCGCACTACGGCACCATCACTAAAGAACCTGCCATGCGCATAGCCACCCTGGACACCGCAGGCGAGCTCGGCGTCGCTATGACCACGGGCATCCTCATCGGCATCGGGGAAACGCTGGACGAGCGGGTGGATTCGCTGTTGGCTATCAGGGACGCGCACCAGCGCCATGGCAATATCCAAGAGGTCATTATCCAGAATTTTAGGGCGAAGGCGGCGACGCGGATGAAGAAGGCGCCTGAGCCATCGACCGTGGACATGCTGCGGACGCTCGCTGTTGGACGTCTGCTGCTCGGCGCGGGGATGAACATCCAAGCTCCACCCAACCTCAACTCTGACGGCGCGGGCGCCTACCTGTTGGCGGGGATCAACGACTGGGGCGGAGTATCGCCGCTCACGAAAGACTTCATTAACCCGGAAGCGGCGTGGCCCGAGATCGCGCGGCTTCGAGAGCTTACCGCTGAGGCTGGATACGAGCTGCGCGAGCGCACCGTACTCTACCCCGAGTACATCGCGAACGGCTGGCACCTCGCCGCACCGCTGGCCGAGCGGCTGGCCGAAATGACCGAGCCTGATGGGTACGTAAGACCTGATCTGGAGTGGGTGACATAGATGATCGACGCTGGGAATCTTCCGTATCTTCAAAGCGCGCTCGAATCCATGGTTGCAGCTGTGGATTCCGAGGTGGCGCGCATCCTCGACAAGTCGCTGAGCGGCGGCGAAGTGACCGTGGAAGAGGGCACTCGCTTGTTCGACGCTGACGGGAGCGCGTTGCTCGCGATCATGGCGACTGCGGACGAGCTACGCAAACGCACCAACGGCGACGCAGTGTCCTACGTCATCAACCGCAACATCAACTTCACTAACGTCTGCATCAAGCGCTGTGGCTTCTGCGCCTTCTCCCGTGACCACCGGCAAGAGGAGGGTTATTTCCTCCCGCTCAACGAGATCGTCCGGCGCGCGCGGGAGGCAGCTGAGCTTGGTGCGACCGAGGTCTGCGTCCAGGCTGGCCTGCCCCCGAAGATGGAAGGCTCGCTGTACATCGACCTCACCCGAGAGCTCAAGGCAGAACTGCCCAAGATGCACATCCACGGCTTCTCGCCCGAAGAGGTGCTCTATGGGGCGATCCGCTCGAAGTGCTCCATCGAGGATTACCTACTCGGACTCAAGGCCGCTGGCGTGGGCTCGCTGCCCGGCACCTCTGCCGAGATTCTCAATCAGGAGGTCAGGGACCGTATCGCCGCCGGCCGCATCACGGTCGAGCAGTGGACGGAGGTCATCAAGACCGCGCACAAGGTTGGTATACCCACCACCTCGACCATCATGTTCGGCCACATCGAGACCAACGCTCACCGAGCTGCCCACCTGGCGTACCTCCGGAACATCCAGAAGGAGACAGGTGGCTTCACTGAGTTCGTGCCACTGAGCTTCGTCCACGAAGAGGCCCCCATGTTCGCGGACGCCGTCGCGAAGTCGCGTGCCGAAGGTGACACGGACGAGATGCGGCCTGGCGCCACGGGCGCTGAGGTCATCAAGATGCACGCCATTGCCCGCATTATGCTCCACGGCTGGATCGACAACATTCAGTGCTCATGGGTCAAAGAAGGCCCCAAGCTCGCCCAGGTATTGCTCTCCGCTGGCTGCAACGATGTCGGCGGCACGCTCATGAACGAAAGTATCTCCACCTCGGCTGGCGCGTCCTACGGTCAGCTGGTGCCACCATCGGAGCTACGGCGGTGGATCCGAGACATCGATCGCGTTCCCGTCCAACGAGACACTCTGTACAACGTGCTGCATTCCTTCGAGACGGAGCCCTTGGAACCCGAAGCCCTGGATCTTGTCAAGGCTGACGCTTCCGAACGGTTCGGTTCTTTCGCGGAGCTCATCAAGCTGGACGAGTGGCGCTACTCCGGCCAGCGCGCACCCTCGCTCTCCGGCCCCACCTGGGTCGAGATCAAGCGCGGGTCTTAGTGAGGCGAACAGTACCAGTGTTCATGCAATCGCCTCGCCGGGATTCGACCTTAGAGCTAGTAAACTGACTCGACCATGCCCAAGATCCTCGCCATAGCCGGTGGTGTCGGTGGCGCGAAGCTCGCCCTCGGCCTGGCCCGCGTGCTTCCGCCAGAAGACCTGACAGTTGTCGTTAACACTGGCGATGACGAGATTTTTCACGGCCTCCACGTCTCGCCGGACCTCGACTCCGTGACCTACGCCCTCGCTGGCCTGACCAACCCGGACACTGGGTGGGGCGTCGTTGGCGACAGCTTCAGGACGCTGGAGGCGCTCGGGAGGCTGGGCGCCGAGACCTGGTTCGGGCTTGGTGACCTCGATTTGGCGACACACATCCGGCGCACTGTGTTGCTCGGCCAGGGTTTGTCGCTGTCCCAAGCCACTGCCGACATCACGCGTCACCTTGGTATCGCGTGTACCATCGCGCCCATGACCGACGCTTCGGTCCGTACCATCGCCATCACGGACGTTGGCGACCTCGCGTTCCAGGAGTATTTCGTCCACCGTGGTTGCGAACCGCGCATCGCCGGCGTCCGGTTCGACGGCGCTGATGCCGCGCTGCCATCCCCGGCATTCGCCGACGCTTTCCGGCGAGCGGATGCCATCGTTTACTGTCCATCCAACCCGCTGGTCAGCGTCGGTCCTATCCTTGCAATTCCCGGTGTACGACACGCCATCGAAAACTTCGCCGGCCCCCGGATCGCGGTTAGCCCCATCGTGGGAGGACGAGCCCTCAAGGGCCCCGCCGCCAAAATGATGGAGGAGCTCGGCGAGGAGGTCAGCTGCGTAGGCATTGCCCGGCGCTACGTCGGCCTGTGTGATGCTCTGGTCATTGACGATGTTGATCGCGAGCACGCCGCAGCCGTCGAGGACTGCGGAATGCGTTATTTCGTCACTGGCACCGTCATGCACACGGAGGCGGATAAGGTCGGCCTGGCCCGCGAGATCGTCGACCTCATCGATAGTTGGAGCGGCTAGCGTGACTAGGAATCTAACGTCGCCGCTGCGCGTCATCGTGCCCATGAAGCCGCTGCATCAGGCGAAGTCTCGCCTGTGGGCCAACGTCCCCACTCTTGAGTGCGAGAGCGTCACGCTGCTCATGCTGGACACAGTGGTTCGTGCCGCAGTCGCCGCCCTTGGTCCCGCTGCCGTCCGCGTGATCGGTGGCGACGCGCTGGTTCAGAGTGTGGTCAGCGATGCAGGAGCTACGTGGGAGCAGGACCCGGGAGGCGGGCTGAACCCGTCAGTACGGTTCGCCATGCAGTCCGCCTACGACGACGGCTGTGCCGCTGCGTTGTTCATGCCGGGCGATCTGCCCATGCTCGAGGCCGACGACATCGCCGCCATCGTCGAGGCCAGCCGCGACAACACCCGACCGGTTGGTGTGCGTGCAGAGCCCGACGGCGGCACCAACGCGCTCCTGGTCCCCGCTGCCTGCGTGTTCGGCCCCCGGCTTGGTGAGCGCAGCTTCGCCAAGCACACAGCCGCCGCAGAGGAGGTGGGAGTTACGCTTACCGCGCTCGATCTGCCGCGCGTGGCGTTCGACATGGACTCGTTCGAAGACATGGTTTGGGCCAGGGAAAACATCACCGGTTTTGCCCAGAAGCTCTACGATTGGCAAGACCGGCTGCGCCGGAGTCCCAGAAACTCGATGAACTCAGCTAAGGAGAACGCTTGATGCTAGGGGAAGCGACGAAGATCGGGATACTGCTCGGCACCCGTGGGCTCGTGATGAGCGCCATACGTGAAGGCCGAGCGGCCGACGCGGATGTGATGTTGGAGCTTGCAGAGCGCGCGGACGAAGCTGGCATGGATTCCGTGTGGGTCGGCGACAGTCTCGTGTCCAAGCCTCGCCTGGAGCCGGTCGCCGCCATGGCCGCCATCGCAGCCCGCACCAAGAACGTCCGCATCGGTACCGCCGTCATGTTGCCTGCAATCCGGCATGCCGTGCCGCTGGCCCACAGCCTGGCCACCGCTGATATCTTGTCCCACGGGCGCATCGTCATCGGCGCTGGTGTGGGCGGAGCCTTCACTCCTGGCCAGGCCCAGGATTGGATTGCTGCAGGCGTCGACCCCAAGACCCGCGCGGCGCGCTTCACCGAGCTCGTACAAGTCATGAAGCGCCTTTGGACCGAGGACCACGTCACCTTCGCCGGTAAGCATTTCGACCTAGACGATGTCACTCTCAACCCGCGCCCTGTGCAGGCAGGTGGCGTGCCGATCCTGCTGGCAACCCATTACCGCACCGGGTCGGAGCGCCAAGTGCTGCGTGCCGCCCGCCATGGCGATGGCATCATCGGCATCAGTGACTACCCCGAAGACTTCGCGCTGACGGTTGCCAAAGTGGACGAGATGGCCGTCGCTGAGGGGCGTGACCTCTCAACGTTCGAGCACGTCTACTACATGACCGTCCACATCAACGAAGACCACGCGAAGGCAAAGGAAGAGGCTGAAGACTTCCTCGTCTCCTATTACGGATTGAATCATTGGGGAGACCGATGGGGGCCTTGGGGCCCACCGGACGAGATCGCGGCCAGGATGCGCGAATTCGCCGATGCCGGCGCCGACCATTTGGTCGTGCGTTTCGCTGGCTGGGATCAACTCGCGCAGTGGGAGCGTTTCGAGAACGAAGTGCTCCCCGCATTCAGGCACTAGACCAAGCCCTATGGCTAGGCCGCTCGTACCCGTACCCGTGCCGCGACTTCCATCCCCAGTGACACATGGGTGCCGTCGCGATGAAGGTCTACCACGCCGCGGTAGGACGCGATGTCCTCGATCTCAACCTCGCGCCCGGGAAGGATCTCGTTCTCTACCAGGTAGCAGAGCAAAGGGAAATCCTCATCCGGCACGCGCAGAATGACATATTTGGCCCCTGCCTTCGCCTCACTGAGGCGGAGCATTCCTGGAGCGTCGCCGCGAATACCCTGATCTCCCTCGCGGTAGATGGGACGTCCGTAGGGACAGGTCTCAGGGAAGCCGAGTTTGTGCTCGATGCGCTCCAGCAACTCAGCTGAGATCGCGTGCTCAAGCTGGTGCGCCATCGACTCCGCCCGCTCGATCGGTACATCGAGGATGTCTACCAACATGCGCTCCGACAGTCGGTGCCGACGGACCACGTCGCGAGCCCGGGCGTGGCCCTCCGGAGTTAGCACGATCTGCTTCTCCCTGGAGACCTGTACCAATCCCTCTTTGGTCATCCGCTGCACCATGCCCGACACCGACGCTAAGGTCGTGCCAACCTCTTCCTCGATCGGGATCCGCCGTAGGTACAATGCAAGTTGGCCAACGTGCGGCGAAACGCCGTCTTCTTGGAGGATTGCCAGCGACAGTAGGTAGTTCTCCGCCGCCCGAGACATGCGCCAGGCGCGTTGCTCTGTCTGTTTCCGGGGTTTGCGTGTCGGTTGAGCCATGGGCGTATTATCCCACACGTCTCGCCCTAGTTCAGCCCGCCCGCTCACTACAACATACGCTGTAAACTGCGAGGACTGCGTCCCAGAGGTGTTTGTTTGACCGATCTATCTGGTCCGTCCCGCTCTTCCCGCTCCGGCGGCGCGCCTAAATCACTGATCGTCCTGCTGCACGGTCGTGGCTCCAACGGCGACGACCTCATCGGTCTTGCTGATGCCATTGCCGCGCACTACCCCGATACGGCGTTCCACTCGCCCAACGCGCCAATCGAGCTTGGCGTTGGTTATCAGTGGTTCGAGGTGGACGGGCAGGGGAGCCGTGAGCCTGGCCTCCATGGCATAGCGCCCGTCGTCAACAAGTTCATCGATGGTCTGCTTGAGCGGTACGACCTTCCATCGTCCAAGTGCGCGCTCATGGGTTTCTCGCAGGGCACCATTACGTCGATGCATGTCGCGCCCCGTCGCGTCGATCAGGTCGCTGGCGTCGTCGGATTCAGCGGCGCCATGTACTCGGGCGGTTCGCTCGCCGACGAGATGCAGAGCAAGCCACCGTTTATCCTCATCCATGGTGATGCCGACATGGTGCTGGATTCGAGGGAAACGGAGCTAGCCACCAAGCGGTTCGAGGAGGTTGGTGTGCCGGTGTCCATGCACATCCTCCCCGGTCTGCAGCACAGCATCGACCAGCGCGCCCTATCGCTCGCCGTCGAATTCCTCGACCGTGTCCTCGCCTAGTTCGCCGTTTGAAACACCTGGAGGTCGGGCGCGATGGCCAGCCCCGCGCCGGTGAGGGCCTGAACCTCCGCAGGATCGTATCCCGGCGCGATCTCCTTCAGAACGAATCCTGATGGAGTCACCTCAACCAGGCCCAGGTTCGTCGCGATCAGTTTCACCACACCCACTGCCGTCAGCGGCAGCGCGCAGCGCTCAACCAGGCGTGCCTGGTTGTCGCGTGTCGTGTGATCCATAATTACGTAGACGTTCCTGGCGCTCACCGCCAGATCCATCGCCCCGCCGATGCCACCGCCCCTGCGACCCAGCAACCGCCAGTTAGCGAAGTCTCCATTGCCCGCCACTTCGTACGCTCCAAGCACCGTCACGTCCACGTAGCCGGACCGGATGAGCGCGAACGAATCGGCGTGATCCATCGTCGCCATGCCCGGCTGCGGTAGCACGTACTGGCCGCCAGCGTTCACTAGCCACAGGTCCTCCTCGCCGTCGACCGCCATCGGACCGTAATTCACTACGCCGTTCTCGGCTTGGTACACGATCTCTCTGTCAGCGTGGACGAAGTTGGAGCACAGCGTTGGAATCCCGATACCCAGGTTCACCACCCAGCCATCCTGGAACTCCATCGCGATGCGGTTCGCCATCGCCTGCCTATCGAGCGGTTGCTTCTGGGTCATCGCTGATTCTTGACCTCTTTGTCGGCACCAGCCGGGATCACCACCATGCGGTCCACGAAGATGCCGGGCGTGTGGACCGCGTCCGGGTCGATGTCGCCGGCTGGGACGATCGGCTCATCGAGCTCGACGATGGTCACCTTCGCCGCGCGGGCCATAATGGGGCCGAAGTTGCGCTGCGTGAGCCTGAATTGCAGATTACCAATCTCGTCGGCTGTGTGTGCGTGGATGAACGCGTAGTCGGCGGGCAGGGGAAGCTCGAGCAGATAGTCCCTGCCATCGAACATGCGCACCTCCTTGCCTTCCGCGATCTCGGTGCCAACGCCCGCAGCTGTGTAGAACCCGGCGATGCCCGCGCCCGCAGCACGGATACGTTCAGCAAACGTACCTTGCGGCATCAGCTCTGCCTCGACCTCGCCTGCCTCGTACAGTTCCGTGAACGGCAGCTTGGCCGAGGGGTGCGTTGCCGCAGTGAACGCCGCCGATACCTTGGCAACCCGACGGTCCTGCACCAGAAGGCTCAGGTCCACCAGGCTGCTATCGCCCCACCGTCCCGGCGTGTTGGAGATCGCATGGATCCCCTTGGCCCCCTGTCGGTGCAGCGCGGTGATCAGATTCCGCGGCGTTCCTGGTCCCGCGAAGCCGGAGAACATGATGGAGGCACCATCCGGAATATCCGCGACCGCCGCGTCAAAGGTGTCGAATAGTTTATTTCTCATGGTGTTGCCCAACCCTACCGTGCTTGGGTACTCGGTGCCAAGCCTTCTGATCCGATCCGTGGAGAACCCTCAGAGAACCCGCGCGATTGCGTGCTCGCCTCGGGTGCTGAGTCCGGGTATCGGACGTTAGGATGGGTGATATTTGGGCCCGATGCGCACAGATTGCTATCGCTTCTCCTGATTTCTGTCCCGTGTCGCTGCCCGCCGGTGACACAACCAATTATCGCTGAACCGGAGTCGCTGAACCTGCCGCGCCACGGTATGCTGCGTGCTCGCGCAGATGGGTGCGCCAGCTTTGCGGCTTGACGGAGGCTATGCGTGGGTAAGCTCGACAACAAGACGGCGATCGTTACGGGAGCCAGTAGGGGCATTGGCGCCCAGATCGCGACGGTGCTTGCGAGCGAAGGCACACGCGTTGTAGCGGCCGCGCGCACGCTAAAGGAGGGCGACCACCCCCTCGAAGGCTCCCTGGAAACGACCGTTGCAGGGATCACCTCGGCGGGCGGGGAGGCCATCGCCTTCCCGTGCGACATCTCCACCCCTCAAGGTTGCGAATCGCTCGTTCAGGCGGCGCGGGACGAGTACGGTCCGGTGGACATCCTGGTCAACAACGCTGCGCTGAGCTACTTCGTGCCGATCAAGGACTACGCCGTGAATCGCTGGATGCGATCGTGGGCGATCAACGTACACGCGCCGTTCATCCTGAGCCAGCTCGTGCTCAACGATATGTTGCCTCGCCGTGACGGGCGCATCATCAGCATCTCATCGGTCGCCGCGATCGGCCCTGGGCGGGGGCCCCACGAGGGCGATTTCGGTGAGGAGTATCGCCTCAAGGGCAGCTCCTGCTACGGCGCGGAAAAGGCGGCGCTGGAACGCTTTTCGCAAGGGCTTGCAGCTGAGGTCTACCCCGATGGCGTGGGCGTCGCGGCCGTCGCGCCGTCCCTCATCGTGGCCACGCCTGGCACCGTCTACCACCACCTCGTCACCGGCTACGACGACCCTCGTGGGGAATCCACCGACATGCTTGCCCAGGCCGTCCTGCTGTTGTTGACCCAGCCGCTGGACTCCATGACGGGCCGCGTCGGCTACAGCCAGCAGCTACTCCAGGAGGCGGGCTGGATAACCGACGGACGGGGCCCCGGAATCGAGCCCCACTGGCGCGTCAGCGGCTTCTCCCTGATGTAGTCGTGCGCTATCTGCCCTTCGCCCTCTCGCGGTCCACCAGCACTCGGCGTAGCAGCTTTCCTGACGGGTTCTTCGGGATAGCGTCCATGAATTCGATCTCCCGGACGCGCTTGAACGTCGCGACCTGGTCGCCGACGTAGTCCATCAATTCGCGGGCGCTGGCCGCAGAACCGGCCTTGAGCACCACGAACGCCTTGGGGATCTCGCCGTGCTCCAGGTCGTCTTTGCCGATGACGGCAGCGTCCGCCACCGCAGGGTGTTCCAGCAGAATCCCCTCAAGTTCTGCGGGTGGTACCTGGAACCCGCTGTACTTGATCAACTCTTTCTTGCGGTCCAGTACGTACACATAGCCGTCCTCGTCGATCTTCACCAGATCGCCCGTACGGAACCAGCCATCTCCATCGATGGCCTCCACCGTTGCGTCGGGCCGGTCGTAGTAACCACGCATGATGTTCGCCCCACGGAGCAGTAACTCGCCCAGCTCATTCGGGCCGAGATCGATCAACCCTGTCTCCATGTCCACCACGCGCTGCTCAATGTCGGGCAATAAAGGGCCGATCGACCCTGGCTTCATCCTCTTGTCGGCGAAATCCATGTGCGTCACGGGTGACGTCTCTGTGAGGCCATAGCCCTGGATCACGGTGCAACCCAGGCGATCCGCGATTCGCAGTTGGAGCTCCGCCGACATGGGCGCCGCGCCGAACATGATGAACCGCAACGACGATACGTCGTAATCGTCCACCAATGGCGTCTGCGACAGTCCAACGCCCACCGGCGGCGCCGTGTACAGCACGGTCACACCATGCTCCTCGATGAGCGACAGGAATTCAGCCATGTCGAAACGGCCCATCATCACCTGCGTCGCGCCCACGTACAACGACTGCTGCATCAGCACAGTCATGCCGTAGATGTGGAACAGCGGCAGGTGAACGAGCACCACGTCGTCGTGGACCACCGCATTGCCCTCGTCGCGGTTGGCGAGCTGGCGAACGTTGGCGTGCAGGTTCTCATGGGCAAGCATCACACCCTTGTTCATGCCGGTCGTGCCGCTGGAGAAGGGCAGGGCTGCCAGATCGCGCACCGGGTCGATCTCAACAGGTGCTGGCTCGCCGAATGCAGCGTCAATCAGCCCCCAGAACGAGTCTGCGTCGTCCGCGCTATCGTTGATTACGATCAACTGTTCTAGGCCGGGCGTGTCCTTGTTGGCGGCCTCAGCCATTTTCACTAGGCTCTCATGGACGATGAGCACCGCAGCGCCTGATGCGTTCAGTTGGGCTGCGATCTCCCGCTCCCGGTACCCCGAATTGATTGTCGTAACGGTCGCGCCCGCCTTCAGGATGCCGAAGAATCCCACCTCGAACTCCAGGCAATTAGGCGCGAGGATCCCCACGAAATCGCCCTTGCTGACTCCTATCCCCTGCAGTGCGATCGCCAGACGGTCGGTGTACGTGTTCAGCTCGCTGAACGTCACGCGCCGATCGCCATCGTCGATGGCGATCTTCCGGGGCCAACGCTGAGCGGCGTCGATGACTAGCCGCTGTACCGGTTCGGGCGTGAGCTTACCTAGAGATGGACGGGCAACGGACACTGCGTGCCTCCTCGCGCGCTGCCAGACTTTGGCGCAGCACGCAGATAGCGTACTGAGGGGAACCTAGCGGATGAGCGCCTGCGCGTCAACGCGCCTGAGGATGAACTTGTCTCATGCCCACCGACACCGACGCTTCCCCCCCAATGCCCTTGGCTTGTGCGCAGGAGAAACGTGCGCGTGGTCCGCGGTCTATTCGGACCCAGAGTCGACTGGCGCTGGCGCGCCAGCGCCAAGATCCGAGAGTCGAACTCTCCGTCCATGCAAACCGTGTTCACAATACCGTTCAACTAGAGCGGATCAGCATATCGTCGGCTGGGTCACTTCAGGATCTCCCTGAGCGTCATCTCTATGCAAATAGAAACAAACAAAGAGTTCCAGTGATTAAATGTACCCGAGATTCCCCAGTACCGGCATGCCAATGCCGGTACTGGGGAATCTCGGGTACAGGGTTAACTCAGATTTCATTTCAACTTGTGATGCCAGTCCAGAGGAGAGGTGGATGTCGATTACATATTTTGCATACGGTTCGAATATGTGCGAAGGGCGACTCAAAGCTAGAACTCTATCTGCTGCCTGTGTCGGCATCGCACGTCTCGACGGATTCGTCTTGAGATGGAATAAGCGGAGTAAATCGGATCGCTCCGGCAAGGCTAACCTCGTGTCGATGACCGAGGCGACCGATTGCGTTTTCGGGGTCGTATACGAGATCAGCGAGGCTGATAAACCAAAACTCGATAAGGCTGAGGGCCTTGGGGCCGGAGGGTACGAAGAAGAGACTGTCATCGTGATTGGCGGCGATGGGAAAACCTATCAGGCGGTTACGTACGTGGCGAGGGGAGATTCACTAGACGATTGGCTGCATCCGTTCGATTGGTACCAGCACTTTGTCATCGAACGCGCAAAATCGCACGACCTGCCGGCTGATTATGTGGAAACATTGAGGTCGGTCGTGACCGACCATGATTCGAACACAGACCGTGCCGATCGGAACAATAACGTTGCATGTTAGATGCGGGCTTGATTCGGGTGGTCGATGTTTCAATCCACCGGAGAGTCAGACAATTTGATTGCGCCAGTGCCCAACGTCGACGGAGAAGGAGCTTCGTGGTGGTACCACGCTGAATCGTTGAGCAGATCCAGGCTGACCGCCCCCGCTGCAGGCATAACGACCGTGACCAGAATTCCCAGGTCTGAGCTTAAGGCTGGGGCACCCTGCATCAAATGGGGCAATTGCTGCATCTTGACACGAGGTTTGTATATGGAATATCTTCCTGCCGACTGTACCCGTGGCTGAAAGTGTCTAACGACCGTTCGATGAGCGAGATTGAAGGCGCTCACTAGTAAGCTTCGCGAGCCGGTGAGCCAACGAAAGGTTGGCAGGCCCGCCCATTCATCGCTGTGTTAGGAGGGTCACTATGGTGGTTGTAGATGCGGACGCTCACGTTGACGAGACAGATGCGACTTGGGATTTCTTGGACAAGGAGTTCGAGCATTTCCGGCCGGTCACCATGGCACAGGTGAGCGAAGGCAATGCCAATCTGCCCGCGGGGTACAACCGTAGTTGGTTCTTTGATGGAACCTTTCGGTTGCGCCGCGTCAGGGATGACGAGCGTACCAGCACGACTGTTGAGACTCGAGAACTCATTGATATCGAAGCCAGGCTTCGCGACATGGACGCGCTTGGGATTGACATCCAGGTGTGCTACCCGACGCTTTTCCTCAGGCAGATAAGCGCACGGCCGGCAGTGGAGGTGGCTCTTAAGAAGTCCTATAACCGGTGGATGGCTAGCCGGTGCGCGCTCAGCCACAGCCGCCTACGGTGGGTTGCCCTGATGCCGACGCTGAGTATGGGTGAATGTATTAAGGAAATGGAGTTTGCTAAGGAACATGGTGCCGTAGGAATTTTCAAGAAGGGCATTGAGGCCGGGCATACCGCCGCACATCCTTATTTTAATCCACTCTACGACGCCGCCAATCAGTTGGATCTGACCATTTGTATTCATACTGCCTCAGGCGACCCCAACGTGACGGGGATAGACCAAAACACATTCAGCCCGTGGTTCACCACTTATCCAATCTTGGATGCATGCGTTGGCTTGATTGAACAACGCATCCCTGAAAAGTACCCCAATCTGCGCTTTGGGTTCATTGAGGCCATGGCATCCTGGGTCCCCTTTGTCATGTCGGAGCTGGCGGCCCGTCGAAAGGGTATAGGCCGGATAAATGCCCGTGAAGCAAACGCTGATCTGTTCAAGCAATACCGCTTCTACACGGCGTGTCAGACAGTCGAAGACCTGCCGTACATCATCAAGTACACCGGGGAAGACCAATTGGTGATTGGCACCGACTACACGCACGCTGATCAGTCCGCCGACATTGAGGCCATGGCTGAGATCAACCGCATGGGGAACGAAGGCTTCATCACCCAGGAGCAGGCCACCAAAATCACTGGGGACAATGCGGTGCGCCTGTATAACTTGGGATAGATCCAGTCCGCCGGACAGGTCCAATCATGCGGAGGCGCTCTCGCGTGCCCGCACCGTAATAAGGGCGCGATATGGTCCCTCGGGGAAGGGAAGCCCGCGCCGACCGGTTGGCGATGTCACGGCCAGGGGATTGCGTCCCGCCCAGGGTTTCGTCTCGGTACGCAACATGTTGAGCACCTCGGTTGGGCCGTGAGCCCGCGAGTTGGCCACGCCTGATACCCGGCCAATGGGGCCTGGTGCTAGGAGAGGCGTGCCTTTCAGTTGGGGATGCCGGTGAAAGTTTCCTGCGACGGCTTCGTCACCATGGGCAGCGGCTGAGGGCTAAATCACGCTAGCCGGTACAGCTTCCGAGCATTCTCGCCCATCACCTTCTGCTGCGATTCCTCGGACAAATCCTTCCGCTCCAGCATCTCGTCCACGGTGGCCGGGTAGTCCCCGTCCCAGTGGGGAAAGTCAGATGCGAAAAAGACTTTGTCATCTCCCATCACCGAGATGAAATAGGAGAGCATTTGCTCCTCGGCCTCGGTGTGGAAGTACCAGGGTCGCTCCTTCGCCGCAGTACTAGGCTTGCGTTTCATTCATACTCGAATACAGGCCACCCAATGATCCGGAGTCACTTCCCGAAGCTCCGGTACCCCGGCCTTGCACTCCTCGGTCATGATGGGGCAACGGGGGTGGAACACGCACCCAGCGGGTGCGTTCAGCGGGCTGGGTACCTCACCTCGCAAGATGGTGCGCTGGCGGCTGGCCTCGATTCTTGGGTCAGGTATAGGGACTGCTGACATAAGAGCCTGGGTGTAAGGGTGCAGCGGGTTGGTGTACAGTTCCTCCCGCGAAGCGACTTCCACAACATGACCCAGATACATGACCACGATACGGTCGGCCACATGGCGCACCACCGACAAATCATGGGCGATGAAGAGGTACGTGAGGTCGAACTTGTCTTGGAGATCTTGCAGGAGGTTGAGCACCTGCGCCTGAATGGACACATCCAGGGCGGACACTGCCTCGTCGCAAACAATGAAAGACGGATTCACTGCCAGGGCGCGGGCGATGCCGATGCGCTGGCGCTGGCCACCGCTGAATTCGTGTGGGTAGCGGCTCGTCATCGCAGGGTTCAGCCCCACCAGAGCGAAGAGCTCTGACACACGATCTCGCGTTTCATGGCGGCCGTGGGTGAGCTTGTGAATGGCCAGCGGCTCCGCCACGATCTGGCCTGCAGTCATGCGAGGGTTGAGAGAGCTATAGGGATCCTGGAATATTATCTGCATTTCCCTGCGCATCTTCCGCAGGTCGGGGGCACTCATCTCCGTCAAATCTTGCCCATCAAAAAAGATATGACCAGCTGTGGGCTTGTAGATATGGAGGATGCACCGGCCGGCCGTGGTCTTGCCGCAGCCGGACTCGCCCACTAGTCCAAGAGTCTCGCCGCGGCGAATGGAGAAAGTGACGTCGTCAACAGCCTTGACCAGCCCTACGGTCTTCGGCCAGAACGTGCCTGACGTGATCGGGAAGTGCATTTTCAGGCCCTGAACGTCAACGAGGATATTATTCCCCTTGCCATTCTGGATCGTGGTACCAGTCTGCTCGGTTACCCGCTCCATGTTTTCTCCTTTACTGTGCCGTTGGCTGCTTGTCGGCCGCTAGATGGTCGGCGACCCAACACGCCGCAGAGTGCCCTTCAGTCAAACGTGACAACGGGGGTTCATCCGTTGCGCACTGGTCAATGGCAAAGCGGCAGCGCGATCGGAAGGAACAGCCCTGCGGCAAATTGCTTAGGTCGGGTGGCTGGCCCTCGATGGAATCGAGCCTAGTCTTCAACGGTAGGTCTAGCCGAGGCACAGAAGCCATTAGACCCAACGTGTAGGGGTGACGGGGGTTGGCGTAGATATCGTCCGCCGAGGCACTCTCAATCACCTTACCCGCATACATCACGTTGACGCGGTTGGCGTATCGGGCCACCACCCCCAAGTTGTGAGTGATGATGATCAACGCCACGCCGAATTGCTCCGTGAGGTTCTTCATCAACTCCAGTATTTGGGCCTGTACTGTTACATCAAGGGCGGTGGAGGGTTCATCGGCGATGAGCACAGCGGGATTGCAGCTCAGGGCCATCGCGATCATCACCCGCTGGCGCATACCGCCACTGAAGTGATGGGGGTATTGGCCTAGGCGCCTTTCAGGGTCCGAAATCTCTACCATCCGTAAGAGTTCCACCGCTCGATTCTTTGCATCGGCCTTGCTCATCTTCAGATGCCACTCTAGGGATTCCGTCATCTGGCGACCGATGGTGAGCACCGGGTTCAGCGAGGTCATAGGCTCCTGGAAGATCATGCCGATGCTCTTGCCGCGAATGCGGCTCATGTCTTGTTCCTTGATCGCTAGCAGATCTTGATCCCGGAAAAGAATTTGGCCGCCGACGATCCGGCCCGGCGGGTCAGGAATCAGGCGCATAATGGACAGAGCGCTCACGCTCTTGCCGCTGCCGCTTTCTCCTACCACCGCGAGTGTTTCTCCCTCTTCTACCTGGTACGAAACGCCGTCCACGGCTTTGACGATACCGACATCAGTGTAGAAGTAGGTACGAAGGTCTCGGACCTCCAGCAAACTCATATGGCCTCCTCAACTGTCGTGAATCGCTATGTTCGCTGTGTACTCGCCTGAAATGGCGTTTCTGTCGGCCAACCCGAAGGCAGAGAGATACCCCGACCGCCTTTAGGGAGACCTACTGCCCCGCAGTCTCGGGTCGAAGGCGTCGCGCAGGGCATCGCCCAGGAAAGAGAAGCTGAAAACGACCATAGAGAGGGCTATGCCAGGGAAAATGGCTAGCCATGGCGCGGTTTCCATATAGCCTTGGGTACCCTCTTGTAGCATGCTGCCCCACGCCGGGTGCGGTGGGGGAACGCCCAAGCCAAGAAAACTTAGGCTGGCTTCAGCGACGATAGCTGTGCCCAGATAGCCTGTTGCCAGCACGAATACTGGGGCCAGCGAGTTGGGCAGAATATACCGCATCATGACCCGCAGGTGAGAAGCGCCCAGGGCCTGAGCCGCCATGACGTAGTCCTCTT
>Ga0302133_10000198_pt1 | contig 35383 bp, 29 predicted proteins | sample CB9_331_MG_FD_203121 | JGI IMG/M metagenome (GOLD analysis project Ga0302133, IMG submission 203121) | Marine microbial communities from Western Arctic Ocean, Canada - CB9_33.1 | ecosystem: Environmental > Aquatic > Marine > Oceanic | place: Canada: Western Arctic Ocean | collected 2017-09-19 | reverse complement strand
TCAGCCGAATCCGCGGTTACGTCTCGACGCTCCGCAAAAACGACCTGAAAATCCTGGACGGCATCCAATCCGCCTTCCACCAGTCCCCCAACCTGCCAGCGCACATCTTCGTCACTGGGTAGTTACTAAGGATAAAGGAATCACAGCAACGGGTGCGATTGGTGCCGACGGCTCTTACTCGCTGCAAATGCGTGATGGAGGCAACATTCTCGTTGGCACGTATCAGATTGGCGTGGCTCCGCCGACTACAGAGATGACACCCGCCGAACAGGAAGCGGTCAACCTCACTGGAAAAATGCCGGCGGCGAAGGAGTGGCCTAACATTCCCGAGAAGTATCACGTCCCAGAGAGCAGCGGGGTTGTCTTTGAAATCAAAGAAGGCAGCAACGAGTTTGACCTCGACATGCAAGGCTGAACGGCATCGTCGCTGACAGCTGACGGCCTGCTGCTTCTCATGCGACTGCGTGGGAAGCAGCTTGTGAACGTCTGCGGTCCCGCCCCGGCCGCCTGATCTTGAAACTGGTCGAAGTCACAACGTTCGTGCCGCGATCCCCGCGGTCAGATCTTCATTATAAGCAAACAACGCCGGAGTGCCGCCGGTGTGGATGAAGATGATGTTGTCGCCTTCCTGGAATCGGCCGTTTCGGATTTGGTCGATCAGGCCGGCCATCGCTTTGCCGCTGTAGATTGGATCGAGGAGAATTCCCTCGGTGCGGGCCAGTAGCGCGATGGCTTCCAGACCGCCGGGTGAGACGATTCCGTAACCGGGGCCGATGTAGTCGAAGTTGACGCTCACATCGTCCTTTGAAAGGCGGGTGTCGATGTCGAGCAGTTCGGCCGTCAGGTTGGCGATGCGGGCCATGTCTTCCTGTGTGTCCCATTCCCAGCGAATCGGGCAGATGCTACGGACAGGGAAACTGCACCCCATTGCCGCCGCCGCCAATGCCAAACCGGAACCTGTCGAGCCGGCAGAGCAAATGTAGAGAGCGGTTGGCTCGACGTCCTGTTGGCCGCATTGCTCCAACAGTTCGGTGAGGCAGAGCGCATAACTGACGGCGGCCAATGGTTTCACCGTGTCGCGGTCCCACGCATACACGCGGCGTCCCGCGCTGCGATACTGTTCGGCCACCGCGTCGATGCGGGCATCCAATTGTGAACCGACCGGTTCCTCAACAATTTCGATACTCGCGCCCACCAGGTGATCGATCAGCAGATTCCCCTGAATTACATCGGGGCCGTCGGCCGGCTTGCCGCGACCTAACACCAAATGACAGTCGAGCTTCGCTTTGGCGCAGGCGGCGGCCGTTTGCCGGCAGTTGTTGCTCTGCACGCCGGCACCCCACACGAACAGGTCGGCTTCTTTCTTCAGCGCGTCGGCCAGCAGAAACTCGTTGTGCCGCGTCTTGTTCCCACCGAACGCCAGCCCGCTGCAATCGTCACGTTTGATCCAGACCGTCGGGCCACCCAACACGGCCGAGAAGCGGTCGAGCCGCTCCAACGGCGTCGGCCAATGACCCAGCGGAAATCGAGGCAAGCGGTTGATTTGTTCGTTGAGACGTTCCCGGGAAATGGCGGATGTCGACATGCTGTTTTCAACCCCGTTCGAGTGGTTGCAGTTCGCGCAAGACGACATGAGTATATGGAACACTCAGTGACTGGCGATACTCTATGCCCTGTAGGCAGCGCCCTCCGTGGCGATTCGGGTCGCGAAATCGACGGCGGAACGGGACGGAGTCCGACCCCTGCAGCATCATCTTTGTCCCGGCAATATGGCCGGAGTATGATCCGGGGCAACGCCTCTCAGGCGGCCTTAGCCTGTCGCTGCACCGGTTTGTTTCCGGCGCTGTTGTCGGCATCACCCGCGCGTGACTTCATGCGGTCGGCCAGTGTCAGCATGGCGGGGAGCGTTACCAGCGAGACGAACAGGCAACTGCCGATGCCAATGACCAGGACCAGCCCCACGCTGTACAGGCCGCGATGGGCGGCGAACATCATGCTGCCGAAGCCGATCATTGAGGTAAGCGAGGTGAGCACGATGGCGTTGATTGTGCTTGATGAGGTGCGGTATGCGCCGCGGCGCTGCATGCGGTAATCGTGCACGACATGGACGCCGTCATCGACGCCGATGCCCAGTACCAACGGCAGCACGATGAGATTGGCCGGGTTCAAATCGATGCCGGTCAGTCCCAGCACGCCCAGCATCAACAGTCCGCCGGTGATGGGCGGGACCATCGCAAACGCGGCATCACAAAGATTGCGGAAGTCGAGGATGGCGGCGATAGCGACGGCCATTCCCACAAAGCCAATCACCAGCATCACCGGGTTAATTGTACCGCCGCGCGTGCTGACGATCATGGCCGACAGCGTCACCACCACCAACGGCGGCAGGAGCGTCAGCAGTTTGTGATCGCGATGCAGGAAGTCGATCAGCAGCACGACACAGATGACGGCCAATGCGTAGACGGCGGCCGATTTGTAGCTGTCGAAAATCTGTCGCGATGCTTCGTAGTTCTGTAGCGGCGTACCGGTGACATCAGGATCGACCGAGCGAACTTCCTCGACGAATTGCGTCAGCGGCTCGACATCCCAGATTTGTTCTTTGGGGTAAATCTGCAGCAGCCATTGTCCCTGCGGGCTGACAAATCGCGTTGTGAGTTCATCGGGGAGATCGTTCAAGGCGACCGGTTGGGTGTCGGAAGCAGACTCCAAGGCGCGAAACTGGCCGAGCAACGCCGCCGCCGTGCGGTGTTGAAACGCGTTGAGAAAGTCGGTTTGATCTTTCAGCGACATATTTTCAAAACGGTCGAGAAAACTATTGAGCGTGCGAGCCACCTTTTTGGCCTGGGGATCATCACTTTGGCGCAACGACTGGTACAATCGCTCCGTATCGCGTCCGATGTTCGACGGATTGACCGAGGCAAAACGTGGCGGTCGTCTTGGAAGTCGCGCAAGCTGAGCGCGGAATGCCTGCACCAGCAGCCCGGTTTCTTCTGTTGGGTGAGCCGGCAGTCTCGACGCCAACTCTTCGACGTGATCGACGCTCGACAGCTTTTCAAACTTCCATTTGAGCGCCCGCGCTTCGGCCGGTGTGTCGGCGATTGCCACCGCAAATAACAACGAATTATTGGCGTTCTCGAAGACGCGGTTCTGCACATCGACCGATTCCAACCCCGCCGCCTGCAGATTCAACAGGTTGTAGTCGTACCGAACGCGCGGCTCGAAACCGCCTTCACTGTACCGCACCACTTGCGAGCCGACGCCCACTATTAGCAGTATAGAAGCGATACCGACAAGTGCCGGGAACCGCGCGGTTAGTCCTCGCAGCCAACTCGCCTCGAACGGCGTCGGGAGTTTTTTCGGTTCGACATTCTTGTCGGCCAGCGACACCAACGCCGGCAGAACGAGAAATGTGGCCGCTGCACACAACAGAATGCCGCCGCCCACAATCACGCCCAGTTCGGCAACGCCGAGAAACTGCGTGAAAGTCGCGCAGAAAAATGCGAGCGAGGTGGTGATTGCTGCAGTGATAATGCCCGCGCCGACTCCGGAAGATGTCTTCAACAAAGCAGGCTGCAGTGACTCGCCTTCGTGCCGGAGTTCCAGGTAGCGCGCGAGGTAGTGAATTGCGAAATCGACTCCCAGCCCAATCAGAATGACGGCAAACGAGACCGAGAGAATGTTCAGATGGCCGATGGCCAATGTCGTATATCCCACCGACCAGGCGATGCCGACGACCAACATGCCGAGCGCCAACAGGGGGTGACGGAACCCGCGAAAGCCGAGAAACAATAACAGGCCAACACCGACAAACGAGACGATCGATGCCGTCGTCATGTCCGATTGCGAACGACGCATTTCGTCGCTTTCGAGGACGGGGATGCCGGTCATGCCGATCTTGGCATCGGGCTGGGTGGCCGAAACCTCGGCGATGACTTCCCGCAACCGGTCGATGGAATTCGACGCTCCATTGAGGTCGTCGGCATCTTCTGCAGGATAGGTTTTCAGGAAACCCATCGTTCGTGCGTCGTTCAGCAGGTAGACGAACCGCTTCTGTTGGTCGCGTAACCGCGAATCGACCGGGACGACCTCGGGCCAAGGGGACCGAAAGTCGTTCGGATCGATAAGAAAACGCGACATGCTGGTCGCAAACAGATCGGCATGCTGCACTAAGTGGTCGTTCGATTGTCCGGCCGCATTCGACGTGTTTGCTTCCTGTGCACGCAACTGCGAGTCCATGCGGTTCAGCAGTACGTCGAGCCGGATGAGATCCCAGCGGCCCTGAAGAACGGGGCGATATTCTTTGAACCGCGACAGTCCCGCTTCCAATTGCTTGGGGCTGAGATAGTGCAAGCCTTTGTTACGCAGTCGGCCCGGCTCAATTTTGTAGAGCACGTTGCTGAATAATTCCGGCTCGGCAGAGAGTCGCGAACCGAGATCTTCGAGTGTCTGCTCGATTGTCGCGGGGTCGCTTGCCTCGACGACGACGACGATGTCTGACGTGTCACCAAAGCTCTCGGTGTAATTGATCCAACGCCGTTGAAAGGCGGCATTCGAGTCGATCAAGTCCGACCGCTGCGTCTTGAAATCGAGCTGCGTTACCGTCAGGCCAACCGCCGCACAAGCCAGCAAGAGAACAATGCCGAGAGTCAAACGCGGGCGGTTGGAGACCAGTTGGGTGACAGAGCGCAGCGCGTCTGTCAGCAACGTGTCACCTTGCTGCTTCGTGTCGCTTTGGCGATCAGGGGCGTCCTGCCGCATTCCTTGTTTTCCCCGCATCCTTGCAGAGGTCGATCAAAGCCGTCAGCGATTCGCTTTCAGCCAGAAATTACCGAGGGGCCCGCATCAATGGAAACCTTCGACACTGAAGGGAAAGAGCATCGACACGATTAACATTCCGGCTGGAGGCGAAAACGTTGCACATACCGTACCAGAAGCCGCTGTTTTGTACGGTGTTTGAGAGGCGACAAGACGCAAATCCCCACTGGAAAACAGCTTGTTGCGCGGAGCCGAATAGATGTCAGAAGGCGGGGATTGTAGCGACAACAGTGCTGACGAGGCAAGGCGGCTTGACGCAAAATGGGAGCTATAGGGCAACTGTGGGTTGCGAGCCGCCGAAAGTCAGAGACAACTGGGAATCGTTCAGAATGGCAGTTCAGAATGGTAGTTCAGATCCCAGTCCCGCCTCGATGGCGCGCTCGACGATGATCGCCGCCAACGCAACGTCTTCGATTGCCAGACCGACCGATTTGAATAACGTCACGTCCTCCGGAACGGCGCGGCCGGTCTTCTTTCCAGCCACCACGTCGGACAACTCGTACATCAGCTGCCAATCGGTCAAACCGTCTTCGAGCGATTCGACGAAATCCCCTGCTTCCAGTCGGCAGGCTTCAATGCTGTCGCAGACGATACGGTCGGCCCGTTGCACGGTCGTGGGGTCGATCTCCGCCTTGCCAGGAAAGTTCGAGCCGACCACGTTCAAGTGTGTGCCTTCATCGAACACCTTGCCATCGAATACCGGGGCCTTGCTGGTCGTTGCGGTGATGATGATGTCTTTCTCGGCGGCCGCTTCATTGGGTGAATGCACGGGGACGACTTCCGTGGCGCAGAATTCGGTCATTTCTTCGGCAAACGCGCGGCGACGTTCGTCGTCGCGGCCGTAGACTTCAACGCGTTCGATACGGCGGACGCTGCACACGGCCTTGAGTTGTGTACGGGCCTGTTTGCCAGTGCCGAACAGTCCAACTGTCTTTGCATCGGGGCGGGCCATATAAGAGGTCGCCACAGCGCTGGCGGCCCCAGTTCGCATCTGGCCGAGATAATCGGCTTCGATCAGCGCGGTCATCTCGCCGCTTGCCGCATCGTAGATCGCAACGTGAAACCGCGCACCGCTTTTGCAGGTTGTGTAGTTCTTCCAGCCGAGTAATCCCAGATATTCCGCGGCGGCCGACATCGAATGCAACACGATTCCCGGCGCGAAAGCTCGCCGCCGTGCAACGTTGTTCGCCGTTCCGTCGGCGAGTCGGCGGAAGGATTCTTCCACCGCATCAATAGCCGCCTCCATGTCAATCACGCCACGGACATCATCTTCGGTCAGATACAGTGCAGGCATGCTTCACCGACATCTTTGGTGGAAATCAATTGAGGGTCGTATTGTAGCCGTCGCGGGGACTGGATCCCTCGGGACGCAGCCCGAGGGCTTTAAAGCGTGACATTAACACTCTGGGCTTCAACAAACGTCAGGCTTCGTCTTCTCCCAACTCGTCGTTAATCAAGTCAATCATCTGTCGCAATCGGCCGATACTTTTGCGGTCGAATTGAAACGCGATTCGCGACAAGTCCTTCAAATGTTCGTCGTCGGCTTCGAGCTTGTGAACCGTTGTCTTTTCGATGCGGCCCGCTTCGATGATATCGCCGAATTCGTCGTTCAGCCGTTCGATGAATTGTTCGTTCGGATCGCGATGCAGCCTCAATACCAATTTGCCGCGCACATACCGCAGGCTATTGTAGACCGAATAGAAGCCCATGATTTCATCCACGGCTTCATCGACGTCGTCGGTCACTTTGTACAACGAGCGGTCATCCGGGCAGATGAGTCCGTTGCGCAAAAGTTGCTCTTCGATAAACTCGACCCACGACGACCAGTAAGTTCCGCCCGGCTCATCGATGCAGATAATGGGCATCAAATCGCGTTTGCCGGTTTGCACGAGCGTCAACGTTTCGAAGCACTCATCTTGTGTGCCGAATCCGCCGGGAAATGACGCGACGGCGTGCACTTCTTTGACGAACAATAATTTTCGGGTGAAGAAGTACTTCAGGTGGACAAGTTTGTCATCGTTATTGATGACGTAATTGGCTTCCTGCTCGAAGGGCAGCATGATATTGACGCCCATCGCCATTTCTTTTCCGGAACCGACGTGCGCTCCCTCCATAATGCCGCCGCCGGCTCCAGTCAGCGACATCCAGCCTTCTTCCGCCATCCGCCTGCCGAACAACGTCGCCTGTTTGTAGGCCGGATGATCGGGTGACGTTCGCGCCGAGCCGAAGACGGTGACCTTCCGCTGGCGACGGTAGGGCGTAAACACCTTGAAGGCGTATCGCAGTTCCCGTAGCGCCCGACTGAGAATCTTCAGGTCGCCCCGCGTCGCGCCGTCGCGCGCCAGCTTGTCGGCCGTTTCCTTGATCTCGTCGATCAGTTCCGAATGCTGTGTCAGCACCGACTCGTGTTCGGTCGGCATGACATCCGATTCGGAAACGTCGGACGGCGCGTGTTTGTGTCTTCGTTTCATGCTACTGACTTGCCCTCGTCCGTGGAACGGTCAGTTCGGCACTCGATATGTCGCACTCACGATACGTCGCACTCATCGGCTGGAAAGTGAATGGTTGGTGAGGCCGCGTCAATCCGCGTTGGCTCATCCCGCCAAGGCACTCAGTGCTTCTTCGCGCGTGTCATAAATCGCCCATAGCGTATCGAGTGCTGTCACCCGCAACAATTCCGATGCCATCGTACTGGCCCCGCACAACACGAGTTCGCCACCGCTGCTCTTGACCAGCTTATGGCATCTTAGCAGCAACGCCAAAAATACCGAACCAAAATAGCTGACCTCGCTCAAATCGACGACGACCATCGGGACTTCCTGCTCGCGCAGTGGCTCCATCACAATGTCGGCCGACTGTTCGATCAAATCCCACCGCATCGACTCCACGTCGGGTGCCGGAATAATGACGACGGTGTTACCGTGCCATTCCAGTTGAAAGTTCTGTTGCCCATCCGGCATTTGAATTATCCAGTGTGCCAATTTGGGTCGAGAGTCAAGAGTTGAAACTGCAAGCCAAGGGGTGATTGACTATCAACCATCAACGTTCAATTCGTCGTGCAATGCGACTGCGATGGCCAGATTCCCACCATTCGTGCCACTTCTTGATCTTAGCATCATAACCGTTTTCGTCGACCAGGTTGGCTGGTCTTTTTCCGGGAAGTGTTAATTGGTCGAGACTGTTCAGGATGGCACGGCGAACGTCGATATGCCGCTCCGTCCAGCCGCGACGGATTAACGGCTCGATAAACCAGGTGCTTTCGGTCTCTCCCATGGCTTGAATCGCCTGCATCCGAATTCTCGGTTCGGCGCTCCAACTCAGTCGCGAAAGCTCCTGCATTCCCAGTCGATCTCCCAGATGCGCCATGGCGATGACCGCTGCGATTCGCAGATCGGCATTTGAGTGTGTCAGCAGTGAATGAAGACCCGGATTGCGGGTTGCAGTATTTGGTTCGGTGTCGGATGAGTTCCCATTGCCGGCCCGTTCTTGCAGCACGCTCGGGTTTCCGCAAAGTCCCGCCGCTTTGACAGCGGCCAGCCGTACGCGTTGATCGGGATCTCCAAACAATTGCAGCTGCTGCAACCAGTTCGCATACTGCGGACGCGGATGACGCCGGACATACTCACACCCAAGAAACCGTATGTCGGCCCGTTCGTCGTTCAACGCCCGCAGCGCCACTTGCGCATGGTCGTCCGTTGCGTCGTGCATCACAGCCGTCATTGCGTCGTGCCAGATCAAGACATCCTGCCTGCTATCGAGATGCAGCAATAATCTGCGAACAACGAGACGGCTCAGTGATCCCGCAGCCGCAGCCTCGCGTAATTGTCGGGCGCCGCGGCGCTTTCGCTGCAAGTCCGGATATTCCATTTCATTCAATGCGGCATGGGCGGAACTTAGCCGTGGCAGCAATTTGCGATAGACAAAGCCCGTGTCCCCCCCACGCAGCTTCAACAGGAACTCTTCGACAATCGGCAAGTCATCCCGGTGTAGCTGCATGAGCTGCGATACCGCTTCGGCGTGTCGCGGTGACCCGGGCGATCGGTCGGCGGCGGTCGCAATCTGCAGCAGCGATTCGACATCGCGCACGAACAGCGCGTTCGGCTTGTGCGGCGAACCAAACGTTTCGACGCCGACACGGTCGGTAAAATGTAGCGGGACATCGAGTCTCGATCCCAGGTCGGCGACGGCACGCGTCCGAACTTCATGCCGGGGCGAATTGAACGTAGAGAATGCGTCGGCAATCGGGCGTCGTCGTCGTAGCTGTTGGAAGGCGAGTCGGCGCGTCGGTCCCGAGCTGTCGCGTAACGCAATCAGTAACAACGTCAATGCGGGGTCGTCGCGCCAGTTCTCGATACTGGTGACCGCCGCTTCCTGAACCTGCAGGTCTTCGTCTCTGAGCATGTCCTGCATGACGAAGTACGATCGAGTTGACGGATAGAAGGCCAGCTTTCTGGCAACGACCTGCCGCACCGGTGACGATTTATCGGCGACGAAAGGTGCCAACTCCTCAACGCCCCAGCGCGAAAGCCCGCCGATTGCTGCTGCACGAACGGTTGCTTCGGGCCGCTAGGCCTGTTCGTGTAATGTCTTACGGGCCGCCGGTGTTCCGAGCCATCCAAGACTTTCAAGTGCGTCGAGGCGAACCTGAGTGTGCCGATCTTGCAATTGGGATTCAAGAATTGTCGAGGCATCGGTCACCCCGCCACGGTAATTGACCACTGCCGCCCATCGACCGAAGGTGCGGCGGATTGTCGCATCGGTATCCGATCGGCAATTGAGAATTGTCTCGGGCCACAGTGAACCGTCATACGGTAATGCCAACGCCGACGGTTCGCTGACGGCGATGGAAAACTTTCTGTCACGACGGCGGCGGCGCGCCAGCGCATGAATCAGGCAACTCTCGACGGCGGCCCGCCGAACCTGCAGTGGCACGCGATGGCCCTCTTCAGACACTCGCAGTGCATTTGAGAGACGAGGAATGAGAGCAGGGGCCACGTGACTCGCGATACTGAGACACAACTCGCTACGCACTCGATTGGGAAGGTCGGGCCGTTCCAGGACGCGGCCAGCGCGAGCCAGCTGTTCGTGCGGATCGGTGGCATCGCTTGCCAACGTCAGGCACCACGCCTCGCCGGCGGCGGCCCGCATCGAGGCGGAAAGTTTTTCCAGATTGTTCTTTTCCTCCGCAGCTTTCTTCAACGGTGAGACATCGTTGACGCGTTCCAAAACGTTCTCAAGCAACTTGGCCTGCCGCGACTGGGGCTTCGCGTCAACTGGGGTTTTGGACTTGGCATCGGTTTCGTTCGCCAGATCCAATTCCGTGTTCAGTTGCTGGGCGATACGTTTTATGAGCGCGTCGATGGACTCGTTTGTGCTGCCGATGGCCGCGATGTCGGCCCTGGCTTTTGCGAGGGTCCCGCCATCAACGATGTCTGGCTGCGATGTCTTCTTGTCGGGCTTTATCGCATGCTTTGGGTAAGAGGTCACAATTCGTTCGAGAACCGGCAGAAACTCACGGGCTGCGACCGGGTCGCGTTGGGCGAGAAGAATTGCGGCGTTCCAACCGCTGAGGGTGTTTTCGCCGGCAAGTCGTTTCAAGTAGCGCTTGCCGAGGCTGTTGACGGCGGTGTGCTGCGACATTCGTGACGGATCGTCGTCCAATGAATCCAACACGTCTTCGACATCGAGTGGCCAGAAGCCATTCCAATGCTGTGAGCCGGGCGATGTGGCATCCGCCGACTCTCCGTGAGTCGATTCTTCCAAGCCGGTCGCTGAGGAATCGGCCGGTTCATCGGCTTTTGTCCCATCTGTCGAAAGAGGCGTCTTGGGGATGTCTTTCGTAGCGCGATCTGTTCGTGCTGTGTCGAGTTGGCTGATGGCGTTGTCGAGTATTTGGTTTCCAAACACCCAGCGGCGTGCGTGATTCATCTCGTCGTTTTTGAGGTCAGCGAACTCCAATTCCAGCAACGACGAGTTCGGGCTTGGTTGCCACGAATCGCGGTCCAGCTGTTGACGCATCGCGTCGAGCATTTCGGTCGACAACGAACTGCCAAATGGCAGCGCATCGGTATCGAAGAGACGGCAGCCGGAGCAAGCCATCATCGCGATCATGGCGAGTGATGCGTATCGGTTCACGAGTCGTGACATCGTCATTCAGACGGCGCGACACTACCGGCCGCCATCTGTCAGAAAGGATTGGTGGGAATTGCCGGAAACCGGCCAGGAATGTTGAGGAGAGGTGCGGAAGGATAGCAAGAATGCCGCTTTTGGTGAAGTGCAGAAATACAGGCGTACGGTTCTTGGATATACGACGCAGCCTGCAGACGCGGCATTTGATAGGGGAGAAGCAACCCGAGGCGGCTTCGCTGCCTCGATTCTACTTATTCCCGATTGACGCGGTCGGTTCGACCGCGGGGCCACCGCCCTTAGCCGCCATCGGTTTTGGGGCTTGCAACTGCGGCAATCCCGGTGCCACGCGATCGACACTTGGCTTATTGTCGTTGGACCACGTTTGCTGGGCTTGAAGGATTGCAACAGGAATCGGCGCGTTGGTGAGTACGCCGTTGATCACCGTTGGCTGCTTCAATATGTGCAGAACTGGCGGAAGAATCTGCTTGTACGTATCGCTGACTGCTTTTTGCGCGGCGAATTTTGAAATGAGAGTTGCCGGCTTCACCTGGGTAATACGCGCCCTCTCTGTAGCATCCAGTGGCTTGAACGCAAGGTAGGTATCCAGAAAACATTGCTGCCAGTAGAACTGGTTGGGGTTCTTATTGTACGCCGCAGACATTCCACCACTGAGAACAACAATCTCATGGGCGATCAGATCCGATCGGACGGTGGGATGCAAAGAGATCCGCCCCAGCGATTTGGCCGCTTCTGAGCGGACAATCCATGGGCGATTTTGATCTCGCATGACGTCCACCAACTTTTGGACGTGGAACGGCTTTTGTGTCGGCGCGGGATCTCCGGGAACGGTTTGCAGAATCAGAGGTTCGTCGATGCAGCCGATTGCTTCGACCAGCACCCACGGATACCAGTACATCGATGCCTTCTGATCCAGTTGCGACATCAACTCGACGGCAATCGCGTTCTTCTGATCGCGAGTGGCCTGGCTGGCCAGCAGGACGCGTTTCAGTCCCTGCACGGCGGCAATCTTTACAGGTTCCGATTGGTCCTTGTCGCGCATGATGTCCATCAACGGAACTGCGATCTCTGCATAGGAGACCGACCCTTTTCCGCCTAGTCCACCGGCGACGATGTCCAGTCGGTTCAGCAACATCACAACGTTCAATCGAACGTAGAAGTTGTTATCGAGTAAGTCTTGCGACTTCGTGATGATTCCGTCGAAAACGTACTTGCGAAATAGCTTTTTCAGACTCGCTGAATTCTGATCTTTTGCGGCACCTTTGATTTCTCGCAAAAACAGATCGTTGAATTTCGGCAGCTGGCGACGAAACGGGATGGGCGGCAGCGGCTTTGGTGGAGGCGGCGCTGCGGCCACCGGTCCAATGGCACCCGGTTGCATGGGAGCGGCGGCCGCGGCTGGCGGCCTCCGAACGAACCCCCGCCTTGGCGGATCGGGGAGTTCGGTAATCGTCATCCGGTAAAGTCGCCACTGGATCCAGTCGTCGATCATAGCGGTCGTCTGTGCGTTGAGAACGCCGTTTTTGAGAATCTTCCCAATTTTCAGTTTGATCCTCCGACTGGCGGCCTTGTCTTCGGCCTGGGTCATCAAGGGTTTGTCGATGGCCATTTGCGCCCGCAACTTGGCGTCGGCAGTGGGGCGAGCAACGAGTGCCGGTGCGGCTGGCTTGGCAGCTGGCGGCGCAGCGCCCTTTGCTGCCGGCGGTGCTTGTGCGGATAACGTGCCGGCCAAAGCAATCAAGATTCCACCAGCCAAGACCAGCATCGCACTGCCGCGCGAAAACAACGGCAGCGATCTGTCGCCTTGTGGCGCTCGAGTCGTATGTCGCACCGAGAAGTCCCTCACGCGCATGATCGCCTTCAGTTCCAACAAACCCCCGCAGCTGCCACCGTTCGGCGTCACAGTTGCGGCCGAAGCCTGCATACCAAGGTACCATCTACCAAGAGACAATACCAACAGCACAATTCCATTTTTGCCTTTAATGAAGCGGCGACAAGAATGAATGACGACTCGAATCACAGACACAGAATGTACCGAAAGTCACGAAAGGTCGGATTATTCCAACATGGCGGAAACACCGACACGGTATCAGAAAAAAGTCAGATTATCGCTGAGAAAGATGTGACAACCGGCCCAAAAAACGGACACAAATTGCCGCGATGACATGCCTCTGGCGTGGCCCACTGCAACTCCTACGTTACCATTGAGATTCGTCGAATGTCAAGTTGTTTCGGCGGTTGGTGGTGGCTCAGCTTGGGTGAAATTGAAATCTATGGCTTCCTCTATTGTCACCCGAAGCCTAAGCGGGGGATCGCTTTCGGTCCTCGCTGACGCTCATTGAAGTTGTGCATTTCAGTGTTCAGGTTGGAGAAAGGGCTAAAAGCCCCCCGCTTATCGAAGCCTGAAGCGCAAGCGAAGGATGATTCCAGGGCGATGCCAGCAAGCTCCTTCGCTTGCGCTTCAGGCTTAAATACTGGGGGGGGGTGTCCCCCGTCAAGCCATGTGCGCAACTTCAAAACTTACGCTACGGGTTACGATGCAAATCGCAAAAGTGAGCCAGTACGCAGCGGTTGGCGGGCCGCGCAGTCGTGTGAGGAACGTGACTTCTGCTGACCTACCGAAACCGGCTACGTGTCAAACCGGTCGCGGCTGACTACAATTGGCTATCGCTGTTTTTTACACTCTATTATTGCGACCGGTCCGAAGAATGTTTGCCCGCATCCAGCAGCTTCTGGAATTAATCCGCTTCAGCCATACCGTGTTTGCGCTGCCATTTGCGCTGTTTGCGGCCGTGTTGGCGTGGCGGGGGCGCGAACAGCCGTTTCACTGGCGCGAATTGGCCGGCCTCCTTTTATGCATGGTGCTGGCCCGTTCGGCGGCGATGGCGTTTAACCGCCTCGTCGATAGAAAACTGGATGCCGGCAATCCCCGCACTGCCGGCCGGCATCTTCCGGCTGGATTGTTGAGCGTGACTTCGGTCCGGCTGTTCACCGTTATAAGCGCTGCCGGGTTTGTCGCATCGACACTGTTGTTTCTGCCGAACCGGTGGCCGTTGTACCTGTCGTTGCCGGTTCTCGCGTTTCTACTGGGATATTCCTACGCCAAACGTTTCACCAACTGGTGCCATTACTGGTTGGCCGCCGCGCTCATGCTCTCGCCGTTGGCCGCATGGATCGCATTGCGGGGCGAACTCGACTGGCCGCCGGTGTTGCTGGCGGGCGTCATCTTTTTCTGGGTTGGAGGGTTCGACATCATCTACTCCTGCCAGGATGCCGACTTCGATCGCGACTCGAACCTGTTCAGCGTGCCGGCTCGTTTTGGAGTGAAGGCCGCTTTGCAAATTGCCGTGTTCAGCCATATCGGTGCAGTCGCCTGCCTGTTCGGTCTGTGGCAGGTTGCCGAGTTGGGCTACGTTTTTCTGATCGGTGTGATTGCAGTGACCGCATTACTTGTCTACGAACACTGGCTGGTGCGGCCCGATGATCTGTCGCGAGTCAATGTCGCCTTCTTCAACGTCAACTCGGTCATCAGCATCGGCCTGTTTCTGATTGCGGTGGCCGATATTTATCTGAGTTGAATAGCAAAATCAAAGCCTGAAGCGCAAGCGAAGGATGATTCCAGGGCGATGCCAGCAAGCTCCTTCGCTTGCGCTTCAGGCTTTAATGATCGGTCGTCTTGCAACGTCATGCAAGAACTTGGCCGTTGGCGCGTGGCCGAATGGACGTTCGATGGCTAAAATCCGATAGATATTTCTGCGATGCGTTGCATCGCAGCTAAGTAAAACTCACGCGATAAAAAGAACCATGCTGGACACGATCACAAAAAAAGTGGAAACAGGCGAGCGTCTCTCATTCGAAGAGGGCGTCTTTCTCGACGAACAAGCCGACCTGCTCACCCTCGGCCGGTTGGCGAACATCGTTCGCGAGCGAAAAAACGGCAACATTGCCTACTACAACACCAACATCCACCTGAACCCCACCAACGTCTGCGTTTATCGTTGTAAGTTTTGCGCCTTTCGAGCCGACCTGCGCGACGAGAAGGCATACACCTTCACCAACGACATGATTCGGCAGCGCGTGCAGGAAGCACATCAGCAAGGTGCGACAGAAATCCACGTCGTCGGCGGCCTGCATCACCAGAAAACGTTCGAGTGGTACTTGGACGTCATCCGCGTCATTCGCGAGACGTCTGCCGAACTGCACATCAAAGCCTGGACGCCGGTCGAAATTCACTGGTTCAGTTACATGACGAAGAAACCCTATCGCTGGGTGCTGGAGCAGATGATGGAAGCCGGGCTGGGAAGCATGCCGGGCGGAGGCGCAGAGATATTTCATCCGGAGGTGCGCGATGAGATCTGCGAACACAAATCGGGTGCCGAAAACTGGATCGAAATTCATCGGCTCGCCCACGATCTCGGCCTGCGAACCAATGCCACCATGCTGTATGGGCACATTGAGCAGGCAAAGCACCGCATCGACCACCTCTGTCGTCTGCGGGAACTGCAGGATGAAACCGGCGGATTCCAGACATTCATTCCGCTGTCGTTCCACCCCGAAAACACGGGGATGGCCGACATCCAACAAGCCAGCGGCCTGATGGATCTGCGAACGATCGCCGTCGCGCGGTTAATGCTCGATAACTTCGATCACATCAAAGCCTATTGGATTATGCTGGGCGAACAGACGGCGCAGGTTGCGCTTGGCTTCGGAGCCGACGATATTGATGGCACCGTGGTCCACGAATTGATCTACCACGACGCGGGTGCAAAAACTCCCGAAGGTTTGACGGTGGAGCAATTGCACCGGCTGATTCGAGAAGCCGGGCGCGAACCCATCGAGCGCGACACGCTCTATAGACGGGTGCATCGCGACGGCGCAAGCTGGAAAATCGGCGAGCCAATTCTCATCGACGCGGTGACCTCATAATTTCAACTTCGCGCTGAATACCAGCCCGCAGCGGAAGCAAGGGTTTCCGCTCACATTCGCAGCCCGTCACCCTTGCTTGCGCTGCGGGCTGGTTGTACATGTGAGGTCACCGATTGTTCAACAACGCGATTTCGAGAGCACTTCCATGGAAAAGACGAAACCGAAACGCCCCCGTAAACGCCACATCGCCGTCGATGACATCCACAACTTTCAACTCGTCGCCGATCCGCAAATCTCACCCGACGGGCAAAACGTCCTCTTTGCCAAGAAACACGTCGGCGACAAAAACAATTACATAACCAATCTATGGATTGTCCCGACGGACAAGGGAGAACCACGACAATTCACGTCCGGCGGCAAGGACGGGCATGCGCGCTGGTCGCCCGATGGTGAAACCATCGCCTTCCTCTCCGGCCGCGAAAAACCGAGACCGCAAATCTTCACCATCCCCGCTGCCGGTGGCGAAGCGACGGCGCTCACATCGTTTCCCGAAGGATCGATCGGTTCGTTGCAATGGTCGCCCAACGGAAAGCAACTGGCGGTTTCGTTTCGTGAGACCGAGTTCGAGCGGACCGACGAAGCAAAAAAGGCCCGTGAAGAATCGGGCGAAAGCATTCCCGCCCGCGTCATCGACGACATGTTCTACCGGCTCGACGGCGACGGCTATTTCAATGTTGCCCGCTTTGCGCTCTACATTGTCGATATCGAAACCGGCACGCATCGAAAACTGTTCGACCGCGACACCATCGGCTGGTTCACTTATGACTGGTCGCCCAATTCCAAAGAATTGGTCGTCGCCTGCAACACGCATCGCGACGCGTTGCTCAAATGGTGGAAACACGACCTTTACCGCGTCGATGCAAAAACCGGCAAGGCCCGTAAGCTGGCCGGACTGCCGGAAGGAAGCAAATCGACCGTCAAATGGTCGCCCGACGGCAAACGCATCGCCTTCGCCGGGGTGATCGGCAAGGAACTCTGGGGCGTCCACAACACACGGCTCTACACCTGTGACACCGATGGCAAGAACGTTCGCGACTTGACCGGGCATGCCGAGTATTGCCTGTCGGCGACGTCCATCAGCGACACGGCCGAAGCGGTCTTCGAAGACGTCTTCACCTGGAGCAACGACAGTCGCCGCGTCTTCATGAACTTCGGCTGGCACGGCAGCACGCACATCGTGTCCGTCGATGCGAAGGCGACCGGAAGCAACATCGTCTTTCATACTAAAGGCCGAAAAACGGTTTCGATGGGCAACTTCAGCAGCGACGGCAGACAGGTCGCGCTCACCGTGGGTGATCAAACGACGTTGCCGGAAATCGCCGTCGGCGAGTTCTCTGGCGCCGATGGTAAATTGAAAATCAAAACCCGCACGCGGTTCAATGCGGCGCTGCTGGGTGAGTTGGAACTCTCGGCCCCCGAGTCGCATTGGATCGATTCGACCGACGGTGCCAAAGTGCAGGTCTGGCTGATGAAGCCGCCCGGTTTCAAGCCGAAGAAGAAATATCCGGCCGTGCTGGAAATTCACGGCGGACCGCACGCGCAATACGGCGAAGCGTTCTTCCACGAGTTCCAGGTGTTGGCGGCGGCGGGATATGTCGTCGTCTTCAGCAACCCGCGCGGCAGCAAGGGCTACGGCGAAGAACACTGTGCCGCCATCCGTGGCCAATGGGGACAGGCCGACTGGGACGACGTGCAAGCGGTCACCGCATTCATGCAACAGCAGCCCTTCATCGACAGCAAGAAAATGGGCGTGATGGGCGGCAGCTACGGCGGCTACATGACCAACTGGGTGATCGGCCACACGCACGATTTCGCCGGTGCGATTTCCGACCGCTGCGTCTCGAACCTGGTGAGCATGGTTGGTTCGAGCGACTTACCGCTGGTGCCGGGCGAATACTGGGACGGCAATTCCTGGGACAACACCGAAGCCATCTGGGAGCAAAGCCCGCTCAAACATTTCGGCAACGTCAAAACCCCCACACTCGTCATCCACAGCGAAGGCGATCTCCGCTGCAACATCGAGCAAAGCGAGCAAGTCTTCGCCGCCCTCAAACTACGCGGCATCCCAACACGTTTAGTACGCTACCCCACAACCACCAGCCACGGCATGAGCCGCCAAGGCCCGCCGGATTTAAGAATGCATCGCCTGGGGCAGATTCTGGAGTGGTGGGCGAAGTATCTGCGATGATTCCCATGACGTTGGAGAATTCGCTCGTGCATTTTTGAAAGCAGTGGCGGATAATGAGTGTTCGTGTTCTCTCTTTTCGGTCATGTGGGTCGTGGACATAATGGGAAATTAGATCGTGGCGAACGACGAGTTCCGACCGTTCGGATTCATGTTTGCAAGTGGTTCGGCGCTCGCTATGCTTCTGATTACCTTCCTCTGGGTTTCTTCATTCAAGACGGAACCGGTTGTTGTCTGGTCGGCTAACGGCAGAAGGTACAGGGTCCAGCCGGGGCAGGGGACAGTCGTAATTCTACGACTCGACGAATACCAGTTTAACACCCCCCTGATATTGGGATTTCTCGATCCCGAAAATCCAAAGCAATACGGGCGATTCAAAGAACTCGGCTGGTGGCACGGTAGAAACTCGTGGTGGGAGCGTGTGGGGTATACGGTAAAGAAACGCACCCGCTTCGCGGGGTTTGAAAGCGCATCGGGCCGTTATTGGCCCCCGTTTATCTGGCAACATCCAAGAATGCCTTTTACTCTGGTTCAACTGCCGTATTGGGCATTCCTGTTATTGGCAGCTTCTCCGGCGACCATTGGTCTGATTCGTTGGGTTAGACGCCGTCGTCACCGAAAAACTTTGCCGGACTCGGCAGAGTGACCGGGCTGAACCAACGAGAAGCCTCGGTTTGTGTCGCACAGAACAAAAAGATTTGAATCACGGATTGCGCGGATGAACGCGGATTGAATCGTAAATCGCCCGATGCGGCCAGCGGCGAACGCCCGCCCTGCATTCACCGGGGCTTCGTAAAGACTCCAGCCCCGGCCACCCGGACATCGCGATTCCGTGCGAACCGCTGAACGGAATTCAGACGCTCATGCCTTTGACGCGTTTCCACGCCAGCACGCTGAGTTCGTCCTTTTCCTGGCCGACAAGGGCGTTGGTGATTTCCAGGAAATGGTCCCCTTGGACCTTGTAGAGATAACTTCCGCTTCCCTTGATCTTGCGGCCTTTGTCGGGACCGCCAGTGATGGTGTAGTCGGTGTAACTGAACAGCCGGGCTGGGCCAAGGCGTTTGAGTTCCACCTTGACCGTGTGAGCGTGAAACAGTCGGCCGGCAGCATCGAAGTAAGAGATGGTTTCGATTTCGCCCTTGATCTCCTTCACCGCTCGGCCGACAGCGTTACCGTTGTTGTCGGTCATCGGGCGTTCCCATCGGCCCTGGACGGCCGCCAAGTCCATTTCGACCGGCGTTTTTGGCTTGGGTTGTTCTTTTGATTTCGTTTCGTCGGCGGCACTGGCCGGAATTGCAACGGCAACCAACAGCATGAGAACCTGTGTGAATCGGGCGAACTGTTTCATCGCTTCATCGCTCCTGTTTGGTTTCTAAGCCCCCTCTCCCTGCGGGAGAGGTTTGCGTGAGGGGCATTCCCTCGGTCCACAACCCCGCACTCCAACTAATCCCTCGCCGACCAGAACCGCATGAATGCGGTCACTACAACCCTTACAGCGCATGGTCGGATGGTTTGACGCCGCGTTTGAATTTGCCGAAGCCGAAAAATGTCGGCTTGTATTCGCGGATGAAATCGACACTGCTGGTTGGTGAAATCTGTTTATCCAAGCCGGTGCACCAGTAGCTTGCGTTGACGACGGCCCGTCGCAATCCTTCGCTCTCGAAATCGACCGAAGCCCCCATCGTCGTGCAGACGATGCGAGACGTCTTGCCCGACGTGCCGGTGTATTCCCTCGTCCAAAACAACGGCATCATCGGCTGATTCTTCTTGCCTTCGACCGGTTTGTCGGACGGTTTCATGCCGGCGAGCACTTGGCCGTGGACGAGAACATTGGCAGAGGGGAGCAGGTTCTTAACGCCGTAAACGTCGGTCGGTCCCCAGATGTCATCAACGCCGGTGAGAATCGGATGCTTCGCATTCTTGGGATTGATTACGCCGCGGGTGCTTTCTCGACCGTGGTGGCCGTGGTGGTTGATCCAGGTATCGCCGAGCACTTGCCGCCCGAATCCGCCCTTCCAGTCGCCGTTGTTAAAGCTGTACTTGGCAAACGGGCTTTGCTTGTTGCGGCTGTAATTAAACGAATGGGTCGCCGTCCGCAGGCCGATAATTGGCTTGCCCGAATTGACGTACTGGTCGAAATGTTTCATGTCGGCATCGGGAAGTTCGCGAAACCGCAACGCGAGAATCATCAGATCGGCGCCGGCGAGCTTTTCGATGCCGGGAATGTTCGTTTGATTTTTGGGATCGATCGTGCCATCTTTGGGATCGATGGAAAACAGAACCGTGCATTTGAAACCGTGCCGAATGGCAAGAATCTGCCCGAGCATCGGCAGCGCCTCTTCCGAGCGATACTCTTCATCACCGGAAATCAAAACAATGTGCTTGCCCTTGCCGGGGCCTTCTGTGCCTTGGTATTCGACCCACGGGTCGGCAGCTTGTGACAAACCGGCAGACATGCAGATCAACCCTGCAAGCAGGGCTGTGGCGATGCGAGTGAAACTGCGATGACACATGGTGTACCTCGATAGGTGACGGAAATGGATTGGGTGGGCGGCATCCCAACAGGATACTGTTCCAGCACGGGGAATGGAATCGGAATGGGAGGGGCGAACGTAGATCCGATCAACGTGGAATCGACGTTTGGTTTACATTCCGGATTCAGTCTGGCATAACAACACCGTGACAAATCAGCCTTCAGCTCAATGCCGTCACAACCTTCTCTCCTAAATGAATGTGGCAACAGACATGTATCGAGCGGCTCCAATCTTCACCGAGTTGACTGCTGTCATTGTCATTCCGTCGTGGATGGTAATTCCGTTGATCGCATTCGGCTTCATCTCCATAATCGTCATCGTGTTGTGGATCGTCACCAAATCCAGCGTGAACTCGAAGAAACTCAAAGAAGCCGAAACGCTGACAGATACCGGCAATCTGTCGGCTGCTGTTGATCTCTACAAGGAAGTCATTCGATCGTCTGTTGCTACGGTTGAATTCAAAATTCTACCCACCGATAAATCGGTTCTCGAAAAGGCCGTTGCCGGCATTCAAGCCGCGTATGAAGCAGCGGACGAGACTGTGAATTTGAAACCGATTGTCAGCGTGTACGCGAAGTGGCTGAAGTTACAACGCAAATCGGCCGTCACCGACTATTCCGCTGAAATGAAAGCCGTTCGCAAGAAGGCGGTTTCGATTGCCGATCGTCTGCCGGAGATTTAGTTGCAGCCGCCCAAGAGGTGAATGGAGATGAGCCTTAGACGCTCATGCCTTCCAGCACCCGTGCAAACGCGCCGAATGAGCCCTCGCCAAACAGTACGAACCGTGTGAGTTCGGGTTGCCCGTGTTCGATGAGGAATTCCCGGACGGCGTTCAGCGATTCCTCGGCAGCGCGATCGGTCGGATAACCGTAGACTCCCGTGCTGATGGCCGGGAAGGCGATTGTTGCACAGTTGTGTTCGACTGCCAGTTCCAGACAGCTGCGATAGGCAGATCGCAGCAGGTCGGCTTCGCAATGTTGGCCGCCACGCCACACCGGACCGACGGCATGAAAGACATACCGCGCATTCAAATTGCCGGCGGTTGTAACGACTGCGTCACCGGTGGGGCAGCCATCGGGATAACGCCTGCGGGTTTCGTCCAACAATGCTGGTCCGCCTGCACGGTGGATCGCACCATCAACTCCGCCCCCGCCTGCCAGTTGATCGTTGGCCGCGTTGACGATGGCGTCCACTTGCTGGTTGGTCACATCACCCTGGACCAGTTCCAATCGACAGTTGCCGAATTGCACAAGCATGTTTTGCTCTCGTTGGTTGGTCCCACGGGCCGCAGCCCGTGGGGTTTGCGGTGAAACGGCGCTCATTCCATCGGCGTTTACTATACAATGTCAACTCCAACGGCGCGAATGCGTGCCTGAGATATGCTTCTGTTTCCTATGTGCATGCTGTGAATCCTCAATCGAAACGACTCACATTCGCTGGTTTGACGAGACACTCTCGGCGACTCTTCACGCAGATTCTGTGCTGCTTGATCGTTTTTGTGCTCACGTTCGCAATCTGGGTGACTGCCGGTTATGCCGGTGAACCGTCACCCGTGTTTCTCACCAACGACGGCCGTTTGAAACAACGGCCAGCGTGGTCGCCCGATGGAAAGTCGTTGGTGTTTGCACGGCATCATGGGTCGAAAATCACATTGTTTGTCATTGCGGCCGACGGCACAAACGAACGCCGGCTGACAAAACGCGATGAACCCCAGTACGATGCCGTCTTCTCGCCCGATGGCAAACGGCTGGTATTTGCCCACGTCAAGACGTCGCCGAACCAGGGCGACGTCGATGTGTATACCATCCGGGCCGATGGCAAAGAGCTGAAACCATTGGTGGTCACCGACGGAAAGCTGTCGCACGAGGAATCGCCGACGTGGTCGCCCGATGGAAAACGGATCGCGTTTTCCTCGACCCGTGACGGCAATCAGGAACTCTATGTCATCGGCATCGACGGCAAAGATCGCAAACGGTTGACCAATCACAATGCAATCGACGCGCACCCAACATGGTCGCCCGACGGAAAACGCATCGTGTTCGCCACCAATCGGTGGGGCGATTTGGAATTGGCGGCGATCGAGCTTGGCAGCCAGAGCGTCACTCGGCTGACCGACAGCCGCGGTCTGGACGACTACCCCGCTTTCTCGCCCGATGGGAAACGGTTGGCATTCACCAGCAACCGCGACGGGAACCCGGAAATCTACGTGGCAAACGCCGACGGGACCGATCCACGCAACATGACGCAGAACCCGGCCATCGACAACTTCCCCACCTGGTCGCCCGAAGGCCGATTGACGTTCGTCACCAATCGCGCCGACGGTTTCGACATTTGTATTATGCCGAAACCGGCAGCCGACTGATTGTTATGGTGTCTGCTTGGCTGTCGTTCAGATTTTCCAGCCTTCGCAGAAATGAGGTCGCAGGAACTTCTCGGAGTTTTCGTTGCCCGAGGATTGCAGCGTCTTCGCATCCCAGTCGAAACCGCCACCGGCGCGATAGGCCGCGTTGCCCAGCAAGACTGTTTCGGTCAGCGGGCCGGAGTAACCGAACTCGCACGTCGCCGCGGGGCCGCCTTTGCAGGCATTGACCCACTCGCGATGAAAACCGGGCGAGTTGGGAATGGAACGCTTGGGGGCTTTGACGCCCTCGAATTGCTCTTCGGGCAACAGCTTTCGCATGCCGAATCCACAGAGCAACATGCCGTCTGAGCCAATGAACAACGTGTTGGCCCCCTTGGCGCTCAATCCATGCTTCTTCAAAATCGGCGGATTGCTGGAGTGGTACCAGTGCAGCGTGAGGGCTTTGCGGTCGCCGTCGGCTGCGAATGCAAACTTTGTCGCCATCGACTTCGGCGTCCGCTGTCCATCGATTGTTGGGCCGGATGCATCGACGCGTGTGGGGTACTTCAAACCCAACGCCCAAAATGGGATGTCGAGAATGTGGCAGCCCCAGTTGCCGGTTTCACCGGTGCCGAAGTCCCACCAGAAACGCCAGTTGTACGGCGCGAATGCCGGACTGTACGGTCGGCTTGCGACCGGCCCCAACCACAGATCCCAGTCGAGGTGTTTGGGAACCGCCGGTCGATCGGTTGGAACGGCCGGCATGCCGCGACTGCCGCCAATCCACGAGTGAACTTCAGCCACTTGTCCGATCGCGCCCGCCTGCACCAACTCGACCACGCGGTGGACGTTGTCGATCGTATGTCGCTGCACGCCGAGTTGCGTCGCCACTTTTGATTTGGCGGCCATGTCGGTCATTCGCCGCGTTTCTTCGACGGTATGCGCCATCGGTTTTTCGCAGTACAAGTGCTTTCCGAGTTCCATCGCCGCCATCGACGGATGAAAGTGCGTGTGATCGGGCGTGCTGACGACAACCGCGTCGATTTGCTTGTCCATCGCATCGAACATGCGGCGATAGTCGGTGAATTTCTTCGCCCGTGGGAACTTCTCATAGGCGTTGCCGGCGCGTTGGTCATCCACATCGCACAGCGCGACGATGTTCTCTCCTCCAAGGGCGTTCAAATTGGCCCGTCCGCGTCCGCCAATCCCGACGACGGCAATATTGAGTTTGTCGTTCGACGAGGCCGCAGCAGCCTGCGTGGCGCTGGTCCCCAACCAACAACTGCCGGCAATCGCCGCCGTTGTCTGCATCATGTCGCGGCGCGTGAGATTCTGTGTCATCGTATCGTCTCCGGTCTGATCCAAAATTCCGGTTCAATCCGGCTGGTCGATAAGTCCCCGATTGTATCACACGAGCGGGCAGCAATCCAAACTGCGACGTGGATCGCAGGCTGCATTTGGCCTGTTCACAATTGAAGTTTCGGCATATATACCGGTCGATTCGGTTTGCGGTTCCACATTTCAACGTGAATGCCGGAGGGAACGGATGCAATTGCAGGACAAGGTTGTCGTTGTGACCGGAGGTGCAAATGGCATCGGGCGTGCTCTCTGCCGACGTTTCGCCAATGAGGGCGCTGCAGCGGTTGTCGTGACCGATATCGACGAGACGGCAGCTTTGAAACTGGCCGACGAAATCGGCGGCATCGGCATCGGCTGCGATGTTGGCGTCGAAGCCGATATACAACAGGTTGTGGCCCATACCATGGAAGAATTTGGCCAAATCGATCTGTTCTGTTCAAACGCCGGTATTACCGTCAACGGCGGACTGGAAACGGGCGATGCCGAATGGCAACGCATGTGGCAGGTGAATGTGCTCTCGCGTGTTTACGCCGCCCGTGCGGTATTGCCCTCGATGCTCGCGCGCGGTGCGGGTTACTTTCTGCAAACGGTTTCGGCAGCCGGTTTGCTCACCGAGATCGGCTCGGCATCTTACTCGGTTACCAAGCATGCCGACCTGGCGTATGCCGAATGGCTATCGTCGATTTATGGTCGCGACGGCATCGGCGTCTCGTGCATTTGTCCGCTCGGTGTTGAGACTGACATGCTCGATCCCGACGATCCGATCCACCAGTTCCTGCAAGTCGCCGCCATCACTCCCGAACAGGTGGCCGATTCCGTTGTCGAGGGGCTGAATGACGAACGGTTTCTCATTCTTCCCCATCCGGAAGTCGCCGACTTCTTCCAAATGAAAGCAGACGATCACGATCGCTGGTTACGGGGCATGCAACGGCTCAACCAGAAGCTGACGAGGAAACGCTCGCGCCGGGCGGCTTGAATCCCTCGCGCCATCCGGCTTTACGGAATCGGTGTTTGACGGCGTCTGGGAGTTCTGGGCGGCCGATTCTGTCGCGGCTGCCCACCTCGCTGCTGTGGCGTCAACGCGGGGATTATCAACCTCGGAACATTGTTCGGTGGGCGAGTTCCGAATGCTCCCAGAAAGCTCTTCAGCGTGTCGTCCAGAATCGGTGCAGGCACCAACTTCGGGTCAGGCACACTTGTCGTGCCGCGAATCTTGACGCCGACCAAGCCTGTTGTCGCTCCGCCGACAACGGCGCTCACCAGCGGAATCCGAAAGCGGCTTCGCGGCAGCTTGGAATAGAAATCGAGATTCAGTCGGCCGTCGAATCGCGCCGAACCACGGCCGAGCATGCTGAAGGTGTCGCCGACCAGATCGATGGAGTTAAAGAGGAACTGCCTGTTGGCAATGTTGAAATCGAGAAACGCATAGCGAAACGCCGTCTTGTCCGGCGGGCCAATCAAATTGGCAACCTGCACGATGACGGGCAACTCGTAGAGCGCAGCCGGGTTGATTCGCAGTTGGCCGCGCCCCGTCATCTTATCTTCTGACGTACCGCGACCGGACACGTCAATCCACCCGTTCATCACGCCTTGCAGATTCTTCTTCCCCGTCATGTAGCGTGCCGCGTATTGTTCGAGGTGTCCCTCCGACATGGTCGCCTTCACGCGGTAGGTTGGCTCTTTGAGCAACGCGACGGCGGCGGCGAGTGTAAACACGCCGCCAATGGCGCGGGCGGTGACCCGTTCTTCCGACGTCACGCGCCCACGATTTCGAGGATTCTCATCGGGAAAGACAATCTGCCGACTGCCGACAATCACCTGACTGCCATCGATGCTGTACGGCCCTTGCACGTGCATGAAATGGTAGTCCCACACCTCGACGGAATCGAGGTCAATCTTGCCAGTCATCCTCACGCGGTCACCGTCCCACTTGCCTTGTGCTGAGAGGCGACCATAGACTTTCTCCAGATCGAGTCCGGTCGTCAGTTTCCCTCCAGTGTGGATCGTCTGCAAATCCCATGCAGCGGTCACCGGGACTTGCGGATTCGTGGTCCCGCGAAACTCGACCATGCCATCCAGCGAGATCGGCCCCGCCGGATCGATCTCTTCGACGACGGTGCGCAGATCGGTGGGCAACGCACGGCGGAACAGACGATCGGGCAGGAGATCATCGACGGTCAACTCATCCAACCGCACGGTCCAATCACCGTCGTCCGTCCACGACATGCGGCCGTTGGCCTGCACACCGGTGTTGTCGTGGTGCCCCTTGAGCGACTTCAGAATGACCTGCGAATTGGCGTAGGAAAAAGTCGCTTCGACCTCATCCAGTGGATAGGGAAACGCACGCAATGTGAGTTCACCGCTGGTCAGTTTTGCTTCGGGCAGGGTGACAGTGACCGGCCGACCGGGAACCCAGCGAATCTTGCTGACCAGATCGAGCCGTCCGCTGGGGGAAAGCTGATTCCACACGTCCTGCAACGCCGGCGGAAGCGCGTGTTCGAGTTTCCCATCCATGTCGGCATTTCGGGCCGTCACTGTTAACTGCAGCAGACCGGGGGCTTGGCGTTTGACGAAACTCGCTGTACCGGTCAACCGCGCCTCGCCATGCTCGGCTCGCAGGTTTTCAAATAACCAGGTCTTCTCTGCCGACGAGAACTTGATGTCGCCTTCCAACTTGTCCAGCCGGTAAGGGAAGTTGACGAAATTCATCGAGGCGTCAGTCAAGCGGGCCGACACGTTAACCGCAAACTTTTGATCCGCTCCTGCCGGTCGATAAACCGTAAGGTCGGCAGTGGCTGCTCCCTTCAATTTCAGGGCCGCGAGAGTCTTTTGTAATTCCGGTTGGCATGCTGCCACAAATCGTTCGTCCAGAGTCATGCGATTGGCATGAATTCTATAGAACACCTCGGCCGTCAGCCCGGGATTTCGAATGCGACCGACGAGAGTTGCCGGATGTCCGCCGGCCTGCCCCGTCAATTCCACGTCAATATCGCCGCCGTTCTGTTTGAGCGTTCCCGAGATGTTTTCGACAGGGTAGGGAAATTTGACGTGCCGACCTGAGCAATTGCGAAGCGTCATCACAGCATTCTGTGGCTGCCAAGTGCGTTTTCCATCGAAGTGAAGCGTCCCTTTCAGGTCGGCTATGCCGCGCGGTTCAACGCTGTCGTAAATCTTGCGAAGGCTCGCCGGAAGCCGGCTCCGCAGCCGGTCATCGAGCGCCAGATTCTCAATCTTTGCAACGATCCGTCCCGGCGAGATGGTCCCCTTGCGGTCGAATCGGCCATCGAGCGTGATCCGTGTCATGCCGTTCGTGGCGATCACGTCGGCTAGAACAAACCGCTCATTGTCCCAGAATATTTTTCCCGTCAAATCGCGCAGCGGAAACGGCAATGCCGCGTTCTCGATGAGCCCCTGCTTCACGTTCACCTGAAATGTGAATTTCGGTTCCGCCTTCGGTTCTTTCACAGCAACCTGAAACTTCACATCGAGAGTCCCGCTGGCACCGAGATTCGGAACACCGTCGTCCGGGGCGATCGGCATTCCGGTCTCTGCAGCCGACGGACGTTCTCTCCGCGAAGATGCAAACAGAAACGGGTCGCGCCGGCCGGTGGAAGTCTCACCCGGTAACGATTGCAAATACGTACTCACAGCCGTCTGTGCGCGAGCGAGTTTCATGCGTAATTCGGGCGAACTACCGATGACCAATCCCGAGAGTTCACCGCTGCTGGAAACATCGTTCATTTCGCCGTTGAACCAGCCCACGCCGTGATCGAGATCCCACGACCCATCGACGGTCAATTTGCCCGCCTGACCGACTTGCGTGAGACCGGTGATGAGGAAACTCCGTTTGCCGGACGGGATCAGTTTGAGGTCGGCATTTTGCAGTCCGAGAACGGCAGCGGGAGAGCCATCGGTTTGATCGAGTCGCACTCGCACCGTGGCTTGGACAATTTCCAGTTCCGGCAAACTCTGATTCGACTTGGGTGGCGGCTGCAGTTGCTGCCAATTCCACTTGCCGTCGGCATCCCGAACCACATCGAATTCCGGCCCCAGAATTCGCACCTTCTGAACAACGATTTCCTGCCGTTCGGCAAATAGTTCTCGGTCGATGCTGACGACAATCTCCGGGATCGTCGCAACGTTTTGCGACTGCCCTTTCGCCTTCAACGTGAAGTCGTACAGATGAACTCGGCGGTTCCAATCGAATCGCACGCGGCCGAGTGAAACGTCCCACTCGGGAACGATTTCCTCACACTTGGCCAGAATGCCCTCGCGGATGCGTTCGTTGCTCTCGTTCCACAAGTAGAAGCCGTAACCTCCCCCGCCGGTCGCTGCAAGCAGCACCAGAATCACCAGCCATTTTGTCGTCTTGCGAAACGTCACAACAAAACTCTCGCGTTTTATTACCCTCTCCCCAGGGGAGAGGGACAGCTTCAAAACCGAAGGTTTGTGAAGCAGGGTGAGGGCGGCCGATGCTCAGGAAGACTGCCCTCACCCCAACCCTCTCCCAGAGGGAGAGGGAGTCCTGGAACCAGTTCCAGGAAGGAAAAGAGATTCTTTTGAACTCCGACCGTTCAAGTCTCCTTGTGTTTTCCACCGCCAAACCACGAATGCAAACCGGCAGCCGACAGCACACACAACGGATACTCGGCCGGCAATCGGTACCGCAGCGATCCAACGAAAATCAAATGCAAAGCAAAGAAATACAGCACCGGCCCCAATGTGAGTAACCAGGCCCACGCGCGGCGGCGATACACCCACCATCCGCGCGCCGCCAGAATAATAAGTGGGACAAAAAACACCGCGACGCCAACGCGATAAACAATATGGTCGAACTGCGCCGCGTTCGGCCACGGTTTCCAATACCGGCCCGCTTTCACCACAGCGAGCTGCAACGAACGGCCCGGGTTTTTCTCGACAAACTGCCACGCCTTTTTGCGGTAATGTTGATCGACTTCGTATTCGGACATTCGTTGACCCAGCCGATCTCGATCGAAAAACCCCATTTCGCTGTCGCCGGTCGCCTCGGGATTCAAGCCGTCGTACAAACTGGGACCGGCCCAAAGTGTCGTAAACACCCAATGGCCGCTCACTTGGTAGTTTCGGTAAGCCCAGGGCAATAACGCCGCGAATGCAGCCGTCGAAAGGAGCAGGCCGCGAACGACGGCCTGTTTCTTATTATCGGACAACACAACGATTCCAATCGCGAAGAATGGGGCCGCCAGCAACCAACTCGGGCGAACGTAAACAGCAATCGCGACCATCACCCCGGCCGTCAAAGAGTACGCAATCGCGCGACGCTGTTCCCCCGCCTCGCTACCGACGGCGATCAACTTCGCCAACCAATACAAACTGCCTAGTAGACACAACGCAAACAGTGTTTCGCTCAGAATCAAGACACTGAACCCAACCATCACCGGCGCAACGGCAGCGAAGCCCGCAGCCATCAAACCGACCGTCTCATCGAACACCTCACGCCCCAGCAGGAAGACGACCCAACAAGCCAGCGTTCCCACCACGGCCAACAGCAACCGAGCCGCCAGAAAACTCGGCCCGAACAACTTCATCGACATCGCCAACAACGCCGGAAATCCCGGCATCCGATGCACCCGTCGCGGCGGAGAATAGAGCGAAAACTCCTCACCGTCCGCCAGTTTTTGCCCCAGTTCCCAATAGCCTGAGGCATCCCCGGCGATGACAAAATCCCGCTTCCAATCGTTCTGCAGCCGATCTTGCACAATCAGGGCCGCGACCACGCGCAGGAGCATCGCACCTAAGAGGATTAACAGTAATGGGTTACGGCGGACAACAGACAGCATGCCAGACTCCGCCAGTGACAGGGAAGCGGAGAATGGTACGTCTGGTGCCTCAGGTGGGTCAAGACCTCATTTTGGGTGTGCAACTGGAATTTCCGCAGGCTCGGAGTGACAGCATTCATGCGGTTGGCCGGTCTGGAATCTCATTCGCTGTTCAAGCCCGCCGCCGTAGCGGCTTTCGCGCGTGCGCTCGCCAGTTTCGACAATTCGACGGCCCTATGTCCGTACATGCCAATGCGAATGATCCAAGGCAGCCAGCGTCCTCGACGATGGACATACAACAACCCCGGCCCGCGGCTGTATTGAACCTTAGAGATTTCATGCCAGGCGACGAATCGCAGTTCCAGCACTGGGACGGACAACTCGATCCCGTCACTCGTCAGGCGTATTCTCTGCGACACAAAGGCAGCGCTGACAGTGCCAGCAATCACAAGCCCAGCCGCGAAAACAATGCCGGCGACATGAGTGCTGAAACAGCCGACCGCCATCGCAGCAACAAGAATTCCGCAGGGCATCAGCCACCACAGCGGGTGTGCGCGAAAGACCCGTACTGTCTGCAGGTCGTCGGTGCAGACATCGGTCTGCCGATCCGATTCAGACTGAGTTTGCGGCGTTTCATTCATAATGGTCACAAACGCAAGAAGTCAATCAGCCGTCACCGTGTCCGTCCATGAGAAATACGGTTCCAGTGGTCGCTTGGATCACTTCTTCTTGCGAACATTCGGTTGAGGACCCATGTTCTGCGTTTGGGAAATGCGTTGCCACACGCTACGGGACTCAGTGCGATCCAGAAACAACCGCCGATACGGTTTCTTATCCGCGCTTATCAGCGCAATCCGTGGTTATCTAAAATTATTGGTCTCGGCCCGCTGGAGAGCAATCGAACCGCATGAATGCGGTCACTACGAACCCTCTTTCCCGCGTTCGGCGACGGGGGGAACACTCGCAGTCGGGTTTCACATAACCAGCCCGCAGTGCAAGCAAGGGTAGGAACCACAATCGTGACCGTAATCCCTTGCTCACGCGGCGGGCTGGTGCTTGTGAGTCACGAAGGGGGTGTCATTCATCTACAACGGCAAGCTTCGTACATATCGCACCAATCACAAAAAATGTTGTCCCCCCGACGAACCCGGTTGCTGCAGCGAAGCCAACAACGCGTGGAAGTTTGACGTCGAACAGAGTTACGGTCATGCACAGAATCGAGAATATCGCCATCCAACATCCAATGCGCAAAACGCGATACCAACGCGCATCCCATGAGAGAAGGGTCGAGCACTTTACGCAGGGAACCACTTTCCGTCGTCCGAGCCACGAGTCAAAGTTGATTTCCCAGGATTTGAACAAGTAATCGCAGACCGGGCATCTTGGCCACATCATTCGAGAACTGCTCGCGATGGAGTTTTCGGTGACACAGTGTCGCAAACAGAGCGACACTTGAACATTATTGCACAAGCCACCCCGATTTCCAGCAGTTTTCTTGAACAAGATTCCATTCAAGACGGACTCCGCAAGAAAGCACCGCAGACCGGGTTTCTCAGCCCACACCACCATCCCCGACGTTGCGACTTGGGACCGAAATTGTAACAATGTGTGGCCCATGTAACGAAGTGGCGGCTCGCCGCCTCAATTGTGAACCACTGTTTCAGCCAGAGTCAGGTCGAACATCCATGCCACACAAGCAAGCAAATCTTGAACGTCAATTGGCAACCGCCCAACAAGAGCTCGATGTCCGTAACGCTGAACTCAGCGAAAAGGGCGTGGCAGACAACAGACGGCGAAAAGACCCGGCGTGGCGGCAGTTGAACGCCCAGCGATTGCGATTGAAATCGCGAATCCGATCCGCAATCGCCGTCACCGACCTGACCGAAGAAGTCATTCGCCGCAAGGCCGATAAGCCGGCCAAGGGCGAGAAGGACGACGGTAAGAAGTCGGGCAAGAAGTCAAAAAAAGGTGACAAGGGCGCAAAGGCCGAAAAAGGCGACAAGAAAAAGAAGGCCAAGAAAGACGGCGGCGACAAGAAGAAAAAGTAGTAAGCCACGGGCAACGCCGTTCTTGCGAAGAACGCGCGACTTATTGCAATGAGTCGCACTGCCGGTCTGTCGTCGGTCGAAACAGACGTATCCCACGTAGCGCTGCTAGTCAGAGTTGAACAGGCCGGACCGTTTCCTGTGAGAGTTCGTCGAGCGTGCAGTTTTCGGAACACTAATCTCCACTAATCTGATTAGAGAAGATTAGTGTTCAAAGATTTGTTGCAATTGTGACCTCGCCTCATCGGCTCTACCGGCGGTTCTGGATCACCAGGCCCCGCTTCTCATCCGCTATTCCGATCAGTGTTCTGCCTGTTCGTCTCTCGCCGTTGCCGCCGCCTCTTGCGATCAGGAATTTGCCCGGGCGGATTCCGATGATTCCCAAGCCGCAATCGAAGTCGTATTTGCCCACCATTTTAAACGACGTGTCGGTCTTGATCAGCTTGTTGCCGTAGCAGCCGAACCACCAGTGGCCGTCGGCGAACGCTGCCGTCTGAATGCCGAGTTGTGTGTGGCCGCTTTTGATGACGTGCTTCTTGATAAACTTGAAGTCCATGTCGTATTCGTAGGCGTAGTTTTCCTGCACGCCGTCCGGCAAGCCGCCAACCACGATGAACTTCTTATTGTGATACGCCGTTCCGCCGGCCCCGTGGAAGACTTCCGACGTCTTGTGTTTGGCGACGAACGACAGGTCGTCGGCATTGTAGACATAGACCCACGAGTCGGCGTTCCCTTTCGGATCGTTGAATCGTCCCAGGTTGACTGCCACGTACAGTTTGCCATCGTGATGACACAAGTCGCCGTGATGATTTGCCACGGGAACTTTCTTCACAACTTTGCCCTTGGCGTCGGTTTTGACGAGCGTGGTTGTGAAACTCCAATAGACGGCATCTTTTTCCTTGGTGCAGATGCCTTGCAGATGGTGGCGATAAATGCCCTCGCAATTGACGCCGCTAAACGGCGAGGGCGGTAGAACTTGCCGCCGCTTCTCCTGAAACAAGTCGAGCCAACTCAGCACAATGGCGTCGCGATTTGTTGCAGCCGGGCGATATTCGTCGGGCGTCTTTCCCCAGTAGAATCCAAACAGCCGTTCGCTGCCTGCCTGATGATCGTAGTTGAATCCCCAGGGGGTGAACGGTCGCCCGGAATCCTCAAGGACAAACGAGCGGCTCCCTTTGTCCACCCGTACCCATTCGAGGTCTGCCGCGAGGCAGTGGCCGGTCAGGCCGAGCCAGAAAACCAAAATCATTTGAGGGAGATTGCGCATGGTGACTTGCTCTTCTGTAAAGAAAGGAAGCTCTTGTCCGCAACCGTTATTCTATCGAGCGTACGGAGTGGGTGGTAGAATCGGACGAAGTGCGGGCCGACAATCTGCTCAACGAGCGATTCGTTTGCGGCAGCACATCTTTAAAGAGAACAACATCCTGTTCAAGATGGCTGAAAGCGTATTGAGTGCAGCGGACGATGACGCTTTGAACGACAGTTTCACCGAGGTGGAACGGGAGCGAGAGCTTTCCGATTTGCACCAACGATTCACAGCGGACGTTGCACGCTGGGAAGAGGCAATGACATGAGCGACTACAAAAAAACGAAGCCGACGAAAAAATCGCCGGCTTCGTCGTTGTTCGAATTGCCAGAGTGATTAGATCACTGTGACATTCTCTGCCCGCGGTCCTTTAGGACCACTTCCTTCGGTGTACGACACGCGTTGCCCTTCCTGGAGTTGTTCGTAGCTCACCCCTTCGAGGTTCGAGCTGTGGAAGAACATGTCCACTCCGGTCGCCGTGTCGATGAAACCAAAACCCTTGTCCGTCAGCTTCTTGATTGTGCCTTCTGCCATCTTCAATCCGATTCCTAAAAGATTCCTCTGCTGCGTTGCCCGACACAACTGGTTCAGGCTGCTTAACCGCAGGTTTAATTCTATCGGTCGGCGTGGACAAAACAACGGTGTGGGGAGAAATGTTGCCGCCGCGATTGGGTGAATTGCGAGAAATGCCGTAAAACAAGGCGATTTGTACGACTTGCCATTTGGAGTTTCTCGTCTCGAAAAGCAGCCGTTGCCAAAGGGATGTCGGTTTTTTACATTCGTCTCATTGGGCCATCCTGCCGAAGTGACGTGAGACTGCACCTCACGTTTCGACAACTTTTCGTGTGGTGACGGCGTACAATAGCCGTCGGCGAATTATCGATTTCGCAATTCGCGAGCGACAACAAAGTGTGGCACACGGGCTGACGGATGAATTCACTGCACTCGATTGGGACGTTAATTGATGGATGATTCGGAAAGAGAATTGGTCGAGTTCACGAAGAAATCCGTGCGGCAGATCCTGTCCCCAAAATTCTCATGGGCATCGATCATCGCTGTGGGTTGCCTGACTGCATACGTCCTCATCCGCTTCCCCAGCGTGACGGATCGCCTGCCCTTCCTGTCGAAGATATTGCCTGCGGCAGCTGTCTGGGACTTCGCCTTGCTGCTGATAGCAACCATCTGCGGCTTTGCAGCCATGCGGAAACGGTTCACGCGTGGGAGATTCCTCGGGGCGATGTGCATGATCGCCTCCGTCTGCCTGCTGTTTCGCCGACTGCAGGAGTTGTTGTGACGAGCCACGTTGCCACGGAAACAATTTTGAGCGGATGCGACCTATGGTCCGCTGATTTTGCAATTCGGCAGGGATTTCCGGAGATCGGCAACTCCCTGTACGGTGACGTTAGTGCCGTCGAGGTAGAGAATGGTTAGATTCTCCATTCCCGTGAGATGCACTAAGCCGGCATCGCTCACCTGCGTACCTGAGAGCATGAGTGACTGCATCTTTGTCAATCTTTTCAGATGTTTAATCCCCGTATCGTCAACCTTCGAGCTCTTCAGATGCAGGAGCGTCAGGTTCGTCAAGCCCGCGAGATGTTTCAGATCACGAACTTGAGTGGCACTGAGGTGGAGAGTTGCCAGATTCGTCATCCCCTTAAGGTGAACGAGACCCGCGTCACTGACTTGTGTGCCGCTCAGGTGAAGACTCGTTAGTTTCGTCAGCCCCTTCATTTGCTCAAGGCCCGCATCGGTGAATTGGTGGGCTGCAAATTGAAGATACGTGAGATTGGTCAATCCCTTAGAACGTGTCTTCAAATTGCATGAATTGACAAAAATCGCTACGACTCCGTGTCTTTGGTTCTCAGGTCAAGGACGACGGAGACGCAACGATGAAGCGGCAGTATCCCAGCGATGTGACGGAGCGGCA